>Ga0315902_10002894_pt1 | contig 26176 bp, 16 predicted proteins | sample LakEriMetagenome_9_FD_203523 | JGI IMG/M metagenome (GOLD analysis project Ga0315902, IMG submission 203523) | Freshwater fungal communities from buoy surface, Lake Erie, Ohio, United States - Buoy 12 MA117 | ecosystem: Environmental > Aquatic > Freshwater > Lake > Lake biofilm | place: USA... | reverse complement strand
TATTGCAGGTTACTGAGTTTATCAGCGCCAGTGAACTCGCCAGTCTGATGGATGTATCTCCTACGGAAGTCGTAGCCAAGTGTTTCGGTCTGGGGCTTATGGTATCTATCAATCAACGTCTCGATGCAGAAGTCATCGAGCTGGTTGCCGGTGAGTTTGGCTTTAAGGTCGAATTCATCGATATGGAAAAGCAACTCGAAATGGAGGAGGAGGAGGAAGAAGATGCTCCGGAAGATCTGAACCCGAGGGCGCCGATTGTTACGATCATGGGTCACGTTGATCACGGGAAAACTTCTTTGCTCGACTACATTCGTAAAGCCAATGTCGTTAGCGGCGAAGCCGGCGGAATTACCCAGCATATCGGAGCTTATGAAGTACATACGCCCGGCGGTAAGTCGATCACGTTTCTCGACACTCCCGGTCACGAGGCGTTTACGGCTATGCGTGCCCGTGGTGCCAAGGTCACCGATATTGCTGTTATCGTGGTAGCGGCCGATGATGCCGTGATGCCGCAAACGAAGGAAGCCATCAGCCACGCACAGGCGGCCGGTGTTCCGATGATTTTTGCAGTCAATAAAATTGATAAAGACGGAGCCAATCCGCAGAAGATATACGAGCAGCTTTCTCAGATGAACCTGCTCGTGGAAGAATGGGGCGGTAAGTTTCAGAGTCAGGAAATTTCCGCGAAGAAGGGTTTGAATGTCGATAAGCTGCTGGAAAAAATATTACTCGAAGCCGAACTGTTAGAGCTGAAAGCCAATCCTGAACGGGAAGCTACGGGCTCCATCATTGAAGCCTCGCTTGATAAAGGTCGTGGTTACGTGGCTACAGTACTGGTACAAAACGGAACACTTGAACAAGGTGATCTGGTTGTATCCGGTCAGTTTTACGGAAGGGTGAAAGCAATGTTCAACGAAAGGAATCAGCGTGTAGACGCAGCCGGACCTTCCGCACCGGTACAGATACTCGGTCTGAACGGAGCGCCGCAGGCAGGGGAGAAGTTCAAGGTCTATGAAGATGAAAGCGAAGCCAAGGATATTGCAACCAGAAGAGCGCAGATCCTTCGTGAGCAGGGTATTCGTACGAAGAAACACATTACACTCGATGAAATCGGACGTCGTCTGGCATTGGGTAATTTCAAAGAACTCAAACTGATTATCAAAGGTGACGTGGATGGATCTGTTGAAGCGCTTACTGATTCGCTTCAGAAGCTTTCCACCAATGAAATTGCTGTAACGGTTGTACACCGCGCAGTGGGTGCGATCTCCGAAGCCGATGTAACCCTGGCCAGCGCTTCCGATGCGATTCTGATCGGGTTCAATGTGCGTCCTTCGCAGCAGGCCGCCCGTCTCGCAGCCAATGAAGGGGTAGAAATCAAAAACTATTCCATCATCTATAATGCAATTGAAGAGGTGAAGAGTGCGATGGAAGGAATGCTGGAGCCAAAAATTACAGAGAAGGAAGTGTCTACCGTTGAAATCCGCGAAGTATTTAAGTTTGATAAAGCAACCGTCGCCGGATGTTATGTGCTGGAAGGAAAAATCAAACGCGATGCCAAGGTTCGACTTTTCCGTGATGGGGTATTGGTGTACCCGCGCCAGGAAGGTGCTTTTGCTGAACTTGGTAGCCTGAAGCGTTTCAAGGATGATGTTAAGGAAGTCGCATCAAATATGGAATGCGGGTTGACGATTAAAAACTTCAGCGACATCAGTGTCGGAGATACGGTTGTATCTTTTGAACAGGAAGAGGTTAAACGAACACTGTAAAAACTAAAGGCAATCATTGACGGCCGGTCTGTTATGCAGCCGGCTTTTTATAGGGATTCAATCATGCGTAATTATTTTTTAGCATTCCTGTGTTTTTCAATAATCACTATCGGATATGCACAACCGAAGAGAGTCGTTGCCGACAAAATCATCGGTGTGGTAGGCGACCGCATCATTCTCAAATCCGATATTGACAATCAGTTGGCGGATGCAGCCCGTCAGGATGTAGAACTTCCACCCAATGCCGATTGCTTTTTGATGCAGCAATTGATTGTGGGCAAGATGCTGGCTTTACAGGCAGAAAAAGATTCGCTTCCGGTAAGCGACGGCGAAGTGGAAGCCGACATCGACAATCGGATTCGTTATTTCATTCAGCAATACGGTTCGCGGGAAGCGATCGAACAGATTACCGGAAAAACGGTCTATCAGTTTCGCGAAGAAATGCGGGAGCCGATCCGCGAGAGCAAGCTCGCTTCTGGCATGCGAAGTAAAATCATTGAGAATGTAAAAATTACTCCTGCTGAAGTAAAAGCATTTTTTGAAAAAATTCCGAAAGACAGTTTGAGTTATTATGAAACGGAACTGGAACTCGGAGAAATCGTTCTGTATCCCAAGGCCGGGCGGGAGATGGAAGAGTACGCTCAGGAAGAGTTAAAAACGTTTAAGGAAATGGTAGAAAAGGGAGAAAAGCGTTTCGAAACACTGGCTTCTCTTTATACGGATGATCCCGGCAGCAAACAAAATGGAGGCGTTTATGTGCTGAATCGTTCCGATAACCAGTGGGATGTGACATTCTTCAATACCGCCATGAGCCTTAAAGAAGGCCAGATTTCCAGAGTAATTAAATCGAAATTTGGTTATCATATTATTCAATGTGTATCCAAAGTTGGCGATGAAACAACGATCCGTCATATTTTAAAGATTCCCAAAATCAATGATGGAGATATTCGTCTTGCCGTTGAAAAACTCGATACGGTTCGCGCAAAACTGATTGCAGGAACACTTTCTTTCGGTGAGGCTGTAAGTAAATATTCCGATGAAGAACAATCGAAGTTTACAGGTGGCAGAAAAACCGGCGCCGATGGCTCTCCGATTATTACTATTGATCAGTTGGAGAAAGAAGTCGTGGTATTGCTAGATCAGTTAAAACCCGGACAATATGCGGCGCCTGCCGTATTCAAAGATGAGCGGGGAAAACAGGGGGTGCGCTTGCTCTATTTGATTTCTCGAACCGATCCGCATCGTGAAAATCTGAAAGACGATTACAGCAAAGTGGCCGGTCGTGCACTGGAACAAAAGAAACAGGAACAGCTGGAAAAATGGTTTGAAAAAAACGCCCGAAATTTCTTTCTGCAGGTAGATCCTCAATATCGCAACTGCGAAATGCTCAAGCTGTTTTTTTAATCGTCCGTTTATTTTCTTGATAAAAAACTGCATTTTCATAGGTGGTTCGTGCGGACACGAACCACGGCGATGGAGACAAACAAATGCATTTTTATTGGTAGTTTGTGCGGATATAAATCACAGGATAGAACAGATTTTTTAATTCATTATTCTTATTATACTTCTTTAACTGCCGCGTTTCGTATCCCCACGAACCGCATCCGCCAACGGCCAAACAGATAACTGCAAACCGCTCAACGCTTCTTCTCCAATTCTTTTTCCAGTTCAAACATCCGGTCGCGTAAACGGGCTGCTTCCATAAAATCCAGATCACGGGCGGCTTTTTCCATTTTCTTTTTGATTTGCTGAATCGCCTTTTCCAGTTGCGGAATCGTTTTGTATTCCGGTTGTTCCTCCGCAGCTACCTGTACGATTTCTCCGTCCGGTGCCAGCGCGTGCGGTCGGGTTGGATCATATCCGCGGATATCCAAAACAGAAGTCTGTTTCAGCACCTGCTCCACCGTTTTCTTTACAGTTTGTGGTACAATACCGTGCTGAATATTATATTGAATTTGTTTTTCTCTTCTGCGGTTTGTTTCTTCTATCGTTCTGCGCATGCTTTCCGTAATCGTATCCGCATAAAAAATTACAAGTCCGTCTACATTTCTTGCAGCGCGGCCGGCGGTTTGTGTCAGACTTTTTTCATTGCGCAAGAAACCTTCTTTGTCCGCGTCTAAAATCGCAACGAGTGATACCTCCGGAAGATCCAGTCCTTCTCGGAGTAAGTTGACCCCAACCAGTACATCAATCTCTCCAAGTCGCAACTGCCGGAGAATTTCCACCCGCTCCAGCGTATCAATATCGCTGTGTATGTATTTGGAACGAATATGGATCTGCTGTAAATACTTATCCATCTCCTCTGCCATTCGTTTCGTAAGTGTTGTAACCAAAACCCGATCGCCTTTTTTGATCCGCAGATCAATTTCGTTGAGCAGATCATCAATCTGATTCACACTGGGACGCACTTCAATCGGAGGATCCAGTAAGCCGGTTGGCCGCACGACCTGTTCTACCACCACGCCGCCGGTTTTTTCTAGTTCATAATCATCGGGCGTTGCACTTACAAAAAGCACCTGATTCATCATCTGCTCAAACTCATGAAAATTCAGCGGACGGTTATCAAGTGCACTAGGTAATCGAAAACCATAATCTACCAGCACCATCTTACGGCTGCGGTCACCACCGTACATCCCGCTTACCTGCGGGATCGTTTGATGGCTTTCATCAATGATGAGTAAATAATCTTTCGGAAAATAATCGAGTAAACAGAAAGGTCTGGTGCCGGGCTTACGACGATCGAAGAAGCGGGAATAGTTTTCGATACCGTTACAATATCCGAGTTCCCGGATCATTTCCAAGTCATAATTAACGCGCTCGGTGATGCGCTGCGCTTCAATGAATTTTTTTTCTCGTTTGAAATATTCAGTCTGTGCCGCACATTCATCCTGTATCTCATGAATGATTTGTTGCATCTGATCTTTCGGAGCGAGGTATAAATTTGCCGGGAAAATGGCTGCATGTTCCACCGATTCAATACGCTTGCCAGTTTTTATTTCAATCGTTTCAATTTCTTCAATCTCATCCCCGAAAAAAGCAATACGGTATCCGAAGTCTACATACGGCAAGTGAATATCTACCGTATCGCCTTTTACCCGAAAGGTACCGCGATTGAAATCACCCTGACTTCTTGAGTACAGACTATTGACCAATGCATGCAAAAATCCTTGCCTCGAGATCATTTGTCCCTTTTGAATACGGATGATACCATTTTCAAATTCGGTAGGATTTCCCATACCATAAATACAACTCACACTGGCAACGACGATGATGTCTCTTCTTCCGCTTAGCAACTGAGAAGTGGCCTGCAGTCTAAGTTTATCCAGTTCTTCGTTGATGTTCAGATCTTTTTCGATATAGGTATCTGAAACCGGTAAATAGGCTTCGGGCTGATAGTAATCGTAATAGCTTACAAAATATCCAACCGCATTCTCCGGAAAGAACTGTTTGAATTCTCCGTACAGTTGCGCTACCAGTGTTTTGTTGTGTGTTAATACAAGCGTTGGTTTTTGAGTCTGTGCAATGACATTGGCCATCGTAAAGGTCTTACCGCTACCGGTAACACCGAGCAGAGTCTGGTACGTTTCACCTGCAAGAATCCCTTCCGTGAGCTGACGGATTGCTTCCGGCTGGTCGCCGGCAGGAGTATAAGGGGAATGCAACTGAAATTTCATGCTGTAAAGTTAGCCGGTTCGGCGACAGCGGGCAGGTCTTCTTTCTATCTATGAATCCTGTTGAATACAAAGACGGAGAATCCGATCAGCCCGGTTGCAAAACTGATCCATTCAACCCGATTGAGTCGCTCCCGGAAGATGCGCATACTGATTAGAAATGTTGCTGGCAATAAAGAAAGCTGCAGCACACTAACAACCGAAACCGGCAGATCACGATACGATAAATGATTGAAAAAGGATCCGGCGGTCACCAGAATACCAATGAGTAAAAAACGCATTGGATGTGTTTGTTGTACAATCGTACGAACATCCTCCTGATGTCTTTTTTTATTTGTCCATACTACCGCCAAACAGATGAAAAGTATGGTAGCCTCCATAATCGGAATACTCCAGAATACATTCGCTTTTTGAAGCGGAAATGAAAGAAGTACATATCCAATAGTCCAGCAGAGGCTGCTGAGAAGAACGGAGCCTGCACCTTTAAAGGAGGTTCCGATCAGTAGTTGATAAATGCATCCGGTACTCATCAACACAAAAGCGGGGAGATCGGCCGGATAAAATGTTTCATTCAGGAAAAGAATACCGATGGAATGCTGTACTACATTGCCCACGATATACAGAGAGCCCGCATTTGAAAATTTTAAATGATTGACAGCGCGGATATAAAAAAACAAACCACCGCCGCAGATAACAGAGCTGCCAACCAGTTGCAGCAGTATTTCCGGATTGGGAAAAGTGCTGAAGCCACTGTAAAGGAGGGTAATGATGAGAGAAATGATGACCGTATACACACTTCGAATTGTAAGATACCCCCAGGTCCATCTCTTTTCAGAAGTGATTTTTTGGAGTAGATCGGCGAAGTAAAACAATCCGGCATTCAGGTAGAAGAACAGCACTTCCGGAACAAGAATGGTATTCATGGAGTCAGTTTGCTTGCTTTTTTCAAAATCGATGACCGGCACATGGCAAACTGATAGGGATAACGGAGGGTTAAATTTTTTACTTCTTTGGAGGTGATCAGAGGTGGTGCTTTTTCACTTGCTGAAAAATTCAGACCGGCATTGCAGAGGCTGTCAAATTCTACCAGCACCTCCGGCTTATTTTCAACAAATATTTTTTGCAATTCATGCCGTAACGGAGTATGAATCTGATGGGCGATCTCGGAAGTTTCACTCAAAAAGATCATACGTTCATCGGGGGTCAGTGATGGACTGTATTCCAGAATCTTTTCAATGAGCTGATTGGCCTTTTGGTTCTCGCGTTTAGTATACAAATAATCGGAGCCGGCAGCCAGCCAGCGGGCAACAGGATAGATCCATCTTTTTTCCAGAAGCGCATCAATTTGTTTTTCTGTAACGGCTAAAAGTTTTTTTCCTCGCTTCAGGTAACTTGATTGCTGGCCGATCTTTTTTTCATAAAACAAAGCGATGGAGTTGGTAAATAAAAAAAGATGATCGGATTCCTGAACATATTTGGAAGCTTCAGCCATGCAGGCACCGTAATAACTGTTAAAATAGTCCCGGTCAACATGATTTTCAAAAAACAGTTCAAAGGTCAACCTCGATCGGCTCAGGAGTTGAATGACCTGCCTGGGAGATTTGTTTTTTCTCAATCCTTTCCCAAGAGCAGCAGAGAGAAGAAATAAATTATCAACCGAGCAGCCCGACTTTTCGATATGGTTTAATAATTCTTTTAAAAACCGGATATCTCCCGAAGCAGCTGCTTTTTGTGTGTATTCCACCATAAAAGGCTGAACGGTGTCTGCATCACTTAATAAACGGATTTCTGTTTTTTGTTTTAAAAAATGTAAATAATGATCATAATTGTAAAGTACTGCTGCATTTGCAAGTAAATCCAGCGTATGCCTGTAAGAGTTTCGGTTATCAGAACGAATACCCGCGATTCGTGTTAAAGTATTTACGGAGATGCTGTTGCCGGTTGCTTCGCGAATATGTGCAGCTAGTTTTGTCATGCTGTTGTAATCATACCCGGATATTTTATACCTGTGCAACAGCATCCGAATCAGAAATTTTTCAGGTTCAGGTATGATCATTTTTAAATTCTATAGTGTGATTATATATGAAAGTTAGCAATATATTCATTACGATGAATATATCTGACAGGATTGGGATTCTTCCCTATTCTAGTTTGAGTACAACAGGTTTTTAAATGAATAAACGGATTTTACTTTGGGCAACTTATTTTATGTCATCAGGGTGGCTTCCGACATAAAACCATTAACAGACATGATTTACTAATTACATATCTATTGTCGATTGTAATAGTAAGTATTGAACTTGGCGATACTTGACAAAGAGTCTTAAAATCAGAAAAGCTGAAAGAGTCTTACTTTTACTTGTCAGCACGAATAGTTGCAAGAACTGTCTCGTTTCCCTACATTATTTTCTCCTTTTTAAAAAAATATTGGTCAAACACCTGTCGGCAGTCAATCATTTTACTATTTTTTTGGCTGCCGGCTTTTTTATTAGAAAGGCTGTAAACTTGGGACAAGCGTTCAATGAAGTGCTCGAAAATCGTTATTCTTTCACAAATTTTCTGCTCTCGCCTGCCAATTTAAAAATATAAAAGCCAGGTTGAAGATGCCGAAGATTGATTTCCTGTCTCAGGTTTGTAAGGCGCCCCTGCGAAACGATTTTACCTTCAATATTCAGGACCGTAAATTCATTCGATCCAGTTGGCTGTTTTCGTTCTACCCACATGGAGTTTGATACCGGATTTGGATATAGTAGCAGGGAGTTGTTTTTCGATAGATCATTTACAGAAGCTGCAATATCGCCGCCGGTAGCGATATAGTTATTATTTGTGATGAGGTTTGTATAGGATGAGTTAGTCTCCAATGCTGTTCGCATCCGCAGTACCTGACAGGGAGTAAAACGATCCATACACGCATCATCCGCGTAATCGAGATAATTCTGCCACATTCTGTTAACAGAACTTCCGGGACATAAGCCTCTTGTATTATTGTTAGAGCCGCAAAAAGCTAAGGGCGAACCACTGACGGGTGGCGTATCTGAACAAAAATCGCCGGTTGTGCAATTTTCAAAAGTGTGTAATAAATTCAGGTAATGACCTACTTCGTGTACAACGGTCATACCAAGGTCGTAGGCCTGGAAACCTGTAATATCTAGATAGGAAAGGTTCGGGCAACCTGAGTTTTTAGAACCCAGATAAGAGTATTGAACAAACACACCCATATAGGCGCCGCCATACCATGCCTGTCCTCTGATTTCGTTTTGTTTACCGGTAGTAGAGTTGGGGGATGGAGGAGTTGTTCTCAACACAAAGATGTTCAAGTATTTATTCGTTGGCCAGTTGGCTGCATTCGCTGCGGAGCGTATAGCATTAATCTGGGTGAAAGAATTATAGGTCGTATAATCGCAGTTTGGAGTTACGACCCGGTTGATCCCATTTGTGGGGGCCCCGGAATTGGTTTTCCGTGCAAGATAAAATTCAATTTCAGCATCCGCTCCTGCAGCATTGGTGTTAGGGGCTCCCGCCTTTCTGCGAAAACAATTATTCAAGATCTGTATCTGATTTTCAATGATGCAGTTGGAGATATCCGATACGCTGCCGGCCTGATTGGTTAATACATGAACCACCACAGGAATTTTATAGATTGTTCCAGTGGAGGAGCCAGAACGGTTATTGATAAATAATTCCTCAATTTGTTGATTCGTTCCAGATGAAAATTCATTGCCACACGGAGCTATGGCTCTGTTTTGAGACTGTAAATTCAGACATAAAATATTGAAAACCAGTAGTTTAATAAAAATTTTACGCATTGCTTACCGTTTGTTTTGCTAAAATAACGTCTGTTCGCATAGAAAACTCTTTTTGTTTGATTTTTATTCGCCTTTTTACGAAAATCCTTTTCATGGGATAGCTATATTTTTGTTTTTTTGCCCAGAAATGTACAGAAAGGAATTTCTGCAAGCCTCATAACCCGTAACACGATTAACATGAAATGGATACTTAGCTCCTTATTCCTTTGCTTATTTATATCCGGACAGGCCCAGAATTTGCAGCTCGGACTTCGGGGAGGATTCTCCAATTACCAGGGAGATTTGCAGGAAAAACGCTTGTCGCTCCGCCAGGCAAAACCGGCCATAAGTCTTGGATTGCGCTATGATCTTTCTTCCCGCTTTACCGCTCGTTTATTTCTCACATATTCCAAGCTTGCAGCAGCAGATTCCAATAATACCCAACCCAAATTGGTGGAAAGAAATCTGAGTTTTCAGACTAAATTATGGGATGGAGAACTTGGACTTCAGTTTCATTTCAGAGATTTGAATGATTACTGGTGGACACCCTATGTTTTTGCAGGAATCGGGGTCTTTAACTACAAGCCGTATACACTCAATAATCTGGATAATAAAGTCTATTTGCAACCTCTCGGTACGGAAGGTCAGGGCTTTATTCCCGGGGAAGAGCCTTATCGATTAACACAACTTTCACTGCCGGTTGGAATCGGGGCAGAATATGCGCTGAATGAAGATATGCGCATCGGTATTGAAATGGGCTACCGGATTCTTTTTACCGATTATCTGGATGATGTCAGCGGACGTTACGTAGATCAGGCGACTTTGTTGGCAAATCGCGGTCAGGAAGCGGTAGATCTGGCCTACAGAGGAAGTGACGTCTATCCGGTTGCCGGCGATAAAAGAGGTAATGAGTTTAATAATGATGCGTACTATTTTGTACAACTCACTTTCACCATCCGACCCTTTGTTGACTGGTATGCACGTACTTCGGGATTTGCCAGTTTCAAAAAGAATAAAAAAGTCGGATGCCCCGCCACCCGTCAAAACAGATAAGAAGCGATTATTCGTTGTTTGTTATCCTGTAGCTTGTAATTCGTTGAAGTCGGGGATCTATCTGTTGTTGCCTGCAATTGAAGTAAGTTTGTAACTCCTCGTATGCGCAATCAGCTATTTATAGGCAGTTTAATTTTTTCTGCTGCAATCGTTTTGCTAATGAACAGCATTACCGGTTGCGCCAATATGGTTCCACCAAGCGGCGGTCCGAGAGATTCTATTCCTCCGCGTCTAATTTTGGCTGATCCACTCGATTCAGCGCTGCGGGTGTCGGAACAAAAGATTACGCTCACCTTCGATGAGTTTATCGAGTTAAAAAGTCCTTCAGAGCAAATACTGATTTCTCCGTTTCCCCAAAAAGCACCTCAATATGATTCGCGACTAAAAACCATAACCATCCGTCTGAAAGATTCCCTGCTGCCATCTACTACCTATGTCATTGATTTCGGACAGGCAATTGCAGATATCAATGAAGGAAATCTTATAAAAGGATATCGTTTTGTTTTTTCTACCGGAGACTATCTTGATACCCTGGAATTAAAAGGAAGTATTTTGTCTGCAGAAACCGGGATGGCCGACAGTACGATGCTTGCTTTGCTTTATAAAGTCGAGACAGATTCAGCCGTTTGTAAAAATCTTCCGGGATATATTACCCGACTCGATGGCATGGGGCGTTTTCGGTTTTCCAATCTTCCAGAGGGCACCTATTATGTCTTTGGCCTGCAGGATACGGACGGCAATAAAAAATATACGCCGCCCAGCGAGGCTTTTGCATTTTTAGATACACCGGTAAGGGTGGGCAGACAATCGGATTCCGTTTCAATGTTTTCCTATCAGGCAGAGAAGCCTAAAAAACAAACACCTCCTGCCTCCGGCAAAAAACTTTCATTTACTACAAATCTGTTTGGAGGTGCAATGCACGAACAGGATACATTAACCCTGGAATTTCAAAAACCTCTTGTGAATATTCAGACACAACGGATTCGCCTTTTCGAAGATTCTGTTAGTTTGGATCTGCCGCTTTTTTTTAAGGACACCACACCACCTGCTTCTCAAATCCGGATTGCAGGACCATGGAAGCGGGGCAAATCCTATAAATTATATTTTGATTCAGCTTATGCTACCGACACAAGCGGATTTAAACCGGGCATAAAAGATACGTTTGCATTCCGTGTCCGTTCGGAAAAGGAAAACGGATCACTGCGTATACGGATAAAAAAGCTACGCAAAGAAGGGCAGCCTGTTTTACTTTTTTATGCGGGCGATCAGCTGGTGTATCGATATGCTTTAATTGCTTCTGAATTTATTCGTTCTTCATTTCCGGCAGGTTCTTATCGCTTAGCGGTTCTTTACGATTTGAACGGAAATCAGCGATGGGATCCTGGAAGCTATTTTGAACAACCGCGTCGTCAACCCGAGCGGGTTGTACCGATTGAAAAACCACTGACGGTTCGACCGGAATGGGAGAATGAATTGCAGATTGAGTTCTCTGATCAATAAAAGAAGACTATCGAATTGGTTTTACGCCCAATTTATCCTTCATGAATTCTGTAATCACCTTTTCAACAGCAGCGATGTCTTTTGACTTGATATAACCGGCCAGCACATGATCACCTGCGGTAGGAACGGATAGAGCCACCTTTTGCATAGATGAAGTACCCAATTGATCAAACATCCGAAGCATGGCGCTCACTTTTACTACACTGTCCTGATGCACCTCATCCTTGTAATAATACAGCATCAGGGTGGGTTGTTTTATTTTCTGATATGATTCTGGTATCATGGAATGTTCCAGATATTCCTGCAAAGCTGCAACGGCTTCGAGCCGGTAAGAACTGTCCCAGTAATCTTTGTATAGTGGGGGCTGGTTTTGAGGGGTAAACTCTTTTGAGCCGACAACCACCCGTCCGATCTGCAATCCCCAGGGATTATTGCCAAGCCAGGCAAATGGATTCCGGATTTCAATATTCGGAGAGAGCAAAAGGAGTGCGGATACTTCCGGATAAACTGCGGCAAGATGCAATGCATTGCTCGCCCCAGTAGAGGTGCCCATCACAATGACCTTTTTTCCTAACTGTTTTCCAATCGCATAGGCTTCTTTCACGCTGTTCCAATAACTATTGGCGGTCAGTTGAATCAATCGGTTTGTGGTATCTTTTCCGTGCTCTGATAAACGCGCCAGAAATAAATTACAGCCGAATTTTTTAGCGATGTTTTCATGTACAGGCGCACCTTCTTCCTGAGAAGCTGAAAACCCATGCAGATATACGATGGCATACTCTGTTTTTTCCCGAATGCTGTCATTCGCCCATACAATCCGGGCTTCATTACGGGGTCGCAAATGGTATTGCGCTTCTTTTTCCTGAATATGACGCACCAGCATTTCCGGATTTGAAGGAAGTTCCGGCAGTTCTGAGGTAAAAGCAGCTTTTTCCGGCTCTGGACCAAGAAAATAAATTAGCAATAACAGCCCCGTAAAAATCAAACTATGGCGTACAATTTTGCGCATGGCATATACAGATTGAATGATAAATATACTCGAAACCAACCAGTAAGTTTTTCGTCTGGGAGCCTCTAATCGGGTGTTTATATTGAATTCATTTGTCTCCCCCGCCGAAAACAAGTAACTTTGCGCGCCTTTTGATACGACCAGCTGAGCACAGCTGCAACCCTGCCGAACGGCGTTTAAAGCATCAATTATGAACATCCGTAATATCGCGATCATCGCACACGTAGACCATGGTAAAACAACACTCGTGGATAAGATTCTCCATGCTACAAAGGTGTTTCGCGACAATCAGGAAACAGGAGAGTTGATTATGGACAGCAACGATCTTGAACGTGAGCGTGGGATTACGATTTTTTCCAAAAATGCGGCCGTTACGTATAACGGTATTAAAATAAATGTGATTGACACACCAGGCCACGCCGATTTTGGCGGTGAGGTAGAACGTGTACTCAAAATGGCCGACGGGGTCATCCTGCTGGTGGACGCTTTTGAAGGACCGATGCCGCAAACCCGATTTGTGTTGCAGAAAGCCCTGCAGCTGAATTTAAAACCCATTGTTGTAATCAACAAAGTAGATAAACCCAATTGCCGTCCGGATGAAGTGCACGATGCCGTATTTGAATTGTTTTTTAATCTGGATGCAACTGAAGAACAGTTGGATTTTCCTACGTATTACGGAAGTGGTAAAAACGGATGGTTCAATGACAGCCTGACTCCCACAGACAATATTCTCCCATTGCTGGATGGTATTCTGAAGTATGTACCTTCTCCAAGGGTAAGTGACGGTACGTTGCAAATGCAGATCACGTCGCTGGACTATTCTTCTTTTCTCGGGAGGATTGCAATCGGCAAAGTAAGTCGCGGTAACATCCGTGAAAATCAGCAGATCACCCTGGTACAAACCGATGGCTCCCATAAAAAATCAAAAGTTCGTGAGTTGTATGTCTTCGAAGGAATGGGAAAAAAGAAAGTAGCGGAAGTGCAGGCCGGCGATTTATGTGCGGTGGTCGGACTGGAAGACTTCAACATCGGAGATACGATTGCTGATGCGGAAAATCCGGAAGCATTGCCAGTAATCAGTGTGGATGAGCCAACGATGAATATGTTGTTCAGCATCAACAACTCTCCTTTCTTCGGTAAAGATGGCAAATTTGTTACAAGTCGGCATCTGCGCGACCGGCTTATGAAGGAAACTGAAAAAAATCTGGCGCTTCGTGTGGAAGATAGTCCGGGAGGGGAAAGCTTCATCGTTTATGGCCGTGGCATTCTTCATCTTGGTGTATTGATTGAAACGATGCGCAGAGAAGGATATGAATTGACAGTAGGCCAGCCTCAGGTAATTACGAAACAAGTTGATGGAAAGAAATACGAACCTTATGAAACACTGGTCGTTGACGTACCACAGGAGTTTGCCAGTAAAGTGATTGATCTGGTAACACGCCGTAAGGGAGAAATGCTGGTGATGGAAACGAAAGGGGAGATGCAGCATTTGGAATTTGAGATTCCTTCCCGCGGACTTATCGGTTTGCGTACTCAGATGCTGACGGCTACAACGGGCGAAGCGGTGATGGCACATCGGTTCAGTGAATACAAGCCCTGGAAAGGAATGATTCCTGGCCGTAATAACGGGGTTCTCTTGGCGAAGCAGGGTGGAACGGCGACCGGATATTCAATTGATAAACTTCAGGACAGAGGAACCTTTTTTATTGATCCGGGAGAAGAGGTATATGCCGGACAGGTCATTGCAGAACATATCAAGCCGGGAGATCTGGTGGTGAATGTGATTGAAGGAAAAAAGCTGACCAATATGCGTGCGAGCGGGAGTGACGCAGCAACGAATATCGCACCCAAAACCCTCATGACGCTGGAAGAGTGTATGGAGTATATTGAATTTGATGAGTGTATCGAAGTGACACCGAATTTCATACGTATGCGGAAGGTACTGCTCAACGAAGAAGACCGTAAACGGGCAGCGAAGCAGATGAGTGCTCAGGAAGCGTGAGAAGCGGCTTCCCGTTATCTGTTATCGGTTATCGGTGCAGTGTATTTGTTGTAGATTTTACAAATCTTTATAGAAATCCGCTGTGTCGGAAAGGTAGATCCTTTTTCGATGTTTGAAAAACACGGTAAATCTAGTAGCCCGTATCCCGTAACTTTTTCCCGGAATCTTTTTTCAAATCATCGCTGAATGCTTTGCAGAAGTTCGCTGACGGCTCTTTCCAGTTGCTGATCAATTCCCGAAGACGTTTTTTCGTATTCATTTCTTACCTGGATATCTGGCTCCGTTTGCCGGTTTTCCAGAAAGCGACCTTCCGTGTCTTTACAACCTACGGAAGGAACTCCCCATCGTATAGCGCCATTCATGATAGCTTCCCATCCACCAAAGGTGCAGGTGCCGGGAACCGGCATTCCCACCAGCTTTCCAATGCCGGATAATTTCATCATAAATGCATAACAGTGTCCGTCGCTGTAATTCGCTTCGTTGATTAGAGAAATGCTGGGTTTGGTCCACCGGAAATTGGGTTCGTAGCCATTGGTGCGGTTCTCCGTTCCATAATCCATGAATTTCTTTCCTGAGAGAAACATTTCAAGATCCGCTACCAGGTCTCCGCCGCCATTGTAGCGGGTGTCTACAACGATCCCCTCTTTGTTAAAATGTTTCCCTAATATTTCTTCAAAAGTTGTCCGGAATGAACCATCATCCATTCCCGGTATATGAACATATCCAAGTCGTCCATTACTGAGCGAATCCACCTCATCTGCATTTCGTTTTATCCAGCGAATGTACAGGAGTTCGCTTTCTTCCATCAGTGAAATCGGCTTTACGAGAAACGCTCTGGTTTGATTGTTCTCGTTTACCGTAAGCAGGATGTTTTTTCCAGCTTTCCGGTTCAGGTATCGGGCATAATCCGTGTCCGCGGAGATCGTATCGTCATCAATTTTCAGAATAATAGTACCGGTTTTGAGGCGCGTCGTTTGTTTATCCAACGGCCCCCCCTTTATGATTTCCATCACTTTTAATCCGGGACCTGTATGGTTTGGATCAAAGAAAGCACCCAGGGAGGCTGTGGCATCCGAGGGTTCTGAATAAAGGGAGTAACCACTTCCGCTGTGGCTGACATTCAATTCGCCGAGCAGTTCGCTGAGCAGTTCACTGAAATCAAACGAATTGCTGATGTGCGGTAAAAATTTTTCATAATGCGTAGAATAGGCCGACCAGTCGATGTTGTGAAAATTACTGGTATAAAACGTTTGCCTGGTTTTTCTTGTAATATGTTCATACGCAGCCCTGCGTTCTTGATTCTGGTCGGAGTTCATTTCTCCGTTTACGGGAATTATTTTGAGCGACTGGCCGGTTAGATCAGCTTTGAAAAAAGAAGTGGGGGTATTGATGTAAATAAATTCCTGTTCTTTATCCCAGGTCATGGAACCATAGTCGGCATCCAGATTATGGAGCATTTGTGTTGCTTTGGTACGCAGGCTGGTAGACCAGAGGTTCATTCCTTTCTCAAATTTGGCGAGATAATACAATGTTTCTCCGTCTTTGCTGATGAGGGCATCTCCCAGTATGGAAGAGTGAATTGTCAGCTTTGCCTTGCGCAGTTCTAGCCCTTCCCAGTCTATAGCAAGAGTGTCTTTTTTTTCTGTAACTTCTTTTTTCTTTTTGTCTTTTTTCTTCTCCTCTTTTGTTTTTTCTTTCTCCGTTTCTTTTTCTTTTTCCTTTTCTTCCAGTTCTTTTTGAAGTTTTGCTTCTTCTTTACTCAGATTAAAATCATCCCATGCTTTTTGTGTCAGAAAAAGAGCATAAACATCTTTTTCGCCACCGCCGCTCATGGCAACAGAACGCAGTCCGTCGCGGTTGCTGAACCAAAGAATTCCTTTACCTCCAAGAATCCATTTGGGATAGGAGTCGTTAAATCCACTTTTGGTGAGGTTTTCAATACGGCTGCCGTCTGCCCGCACCAGACCTATTTCCCCGGGATTGCTGCCAGGAATCGAATACTGAAACAGGATCCACTCATTGTCGGGACTCCACTGAAAATATTGATCGTTTTCCGAAAGGCTGAACAATTGCTGATTCGTAAGGAGGGTTCGGGAGGTGCCGGACTTTTTATTGTACACACAAAGCCGGTCGCGGTTTTCAATATAAGCGATTTCTTTACCATCGGGAGAATACAACGGTTGGGTATTGCTGTTACTGTTTTCCAGAACTGGTGTTTCGCGGATCAGAGTGGAAGCATAGAAAAACGGTTCTTCCGGACGCAGGATGGTAGATTCATAGATGCTCCATTTGCCGTTTCGCTCACTGCTGTAGATCAGCGATTTGCCGTCGGGGGCAAAGGATACAGATTCTTCCTGCTGCGGTGTTCTGGTAATCTGTTTGGTGATGCCGTTCTCAATATTGGACACAAAGACATCTCCGTTGTAAATAAAAGTAATTTCTTTTCCGTTGGGAGCGACCTCCAGTCCGGAACCTCCGGAAACAGGAATCAGGTTTTCGGAAGTTGAACGGGTATCGGTAGGCAGCAGAATCTCTACCTTCTTTGGTTTTTCACCCGGAACAAGAGTATAGATGGAACCGTCGTATGCAAAACAAAGTAAACCCTCGTTGCTTGTGGAAAGAAAGCGCACGGGGTGTTGCTGAAAAGAAGTTAGTTGTTCACTAGAGGCAGCCTGAAAACGTTTCCGGTATACATTGAAACTGCCGCTTTCTTCGCTGAGGTAACAGAAGCCGCTTTCATCGGGTAAAAACAACGGGTTTCGATCTTCTCCCTGAAATGTCGTCTGGATTGTATGCGTTTGATTGGTTGCGTCATAGAGCCAGATATCGCGAGTAACCGAAGAGGTATGATGTTTCCGCCAGGCATTTTCCTGACCTTTCCGATCCTGATATAACCAGCGTTTCCCATCCCTGCTGCATTGCGCATATTCTGCTGGTGTTGTCAGCAATTGCTGCACTCTGCCGCCCAGCACTGGAACACTATACAGTTCGGGGAGATAACCAACCGGGTATTGACGGTTTGAGGGAAGATCTATCCGGGCGCTTCCAAACAGAATCTGCCGGTTATCGGCAGAGAAACTATACGGATATTCATGCGCTGAATGATACGTGAGTCGTTGTGCTGTTCCGCCTGTTGCGGCAATTAGAAAGACATCAAAATTTCCATATCGGCTGCTGGCAAACGCGATGGATTTACCATCACGGCTCCATACAGGCATAAAGTCGTGTGCTTCGTGCAGCGTGAGCAGGGTGGCTCTTCCTCCGGCTGATGGAACGGTATAGAGGTCTCCTTTATAACTAAAGGCAATGGTTTTTCCATCGGGAGAAAGAGATGGATAACGCATCCATAGAGGCTCCTGGGCAAAAACAGGTACAGATAAGAAAGCAAGGAGAATAAAAAGCAGGCGCATAGATGATGGAGTTGATACTAGAAAGAAAAAAATTTATCCTGATGGTACAAAGACATCAGATACAAAAGCAAGTTAACTTATTTCTGATCTTTTTCTCGGGCTTCAAAATCCAGAATAACACCGTTAATGCAGTAGCGTAATCCGGTTGGGGGTGGACCGTCTTCGAAAACGTGTCCCAAATGGGCTTTACAACGGCCGCATTGCACTTCCGTTCTCGTCATGCCGTGCGTATGGTCGGGCGTGTATATCAGAGAGCCTTTGCTAATCGGTTGATAAAAACTGGGCCACCCGCATCCGCTTTCAAATTTGGTATCGCTTACAAACAAAGCATTTCCGCAGGCAGCGCAGTAATAAGTTCCTTTTTCACTAAAGGCTTCAAAGGGACTGCTCCAGGGTCTTTCTGTTCCTTTCTGGCGGGCTATGTAATAGACCTCGGAAGGAAGAATTTCTTTCCATTCGTCATCCCTGAGTTGTACGGCGCTGGTGTCAGTTCTCGAGTAAACCGGATTTTTTGAGTCGGCTTTCATTTGATGATTGATTTGATTTGTTTGACTTTGACATTGCGTAAAAAGAAACAGACTTAACAAAAGGGTTGCTTGTACTCTGTTCTGAAAATTCGGAAAATAAAATCGTCGTAGATAAAACATCATAATTATAACAACATTCATATTGGTAGGTTGAGAGGTTCGAAAATTCTCCGCGTTTTTTATCTTTACACCAACAAACCGATTACGACTACTTATGTTTAATCTGATTTTATTCGGGCCGCCCGGAAGCGGAAAAGGCACACAGTCTGCCTCCCTCATACAACATTATGGCTTCAAACATCTAAGCACCGGCGATTTGCTTCGCAGTGAAATCGCGGCTCAAACCAGCCTGGGTATGGAGGCTAAACAGCTGATGGACAAAGGATTGCTCGTTCCGGATGAGGTTGTAGTAGGAATGATCAGCTCTGCCATCGATCAGAATCCTCAGGCTAAAGGGTTTCTTTTTGACGGGTTCCCCCGAACGGTGGCGCAGGCTGAAGCGCTGGATCGGTTATTGGAAAAAAAGGGTACTTCAATCCGTTTGATGCTTTCCCTGATTGTTTCTGAAAAAGAGCTGGTATCACGTTTACTGAAAAGAGGCTTAACGAGCGGCCGCAGCGATGATACGAATGAAGGTGTTATCCGGGAACGAATAGCCGAATACAAACGCAAAACATCTATCGTGGCAGATTATTATCAGCAGCAGGGGAAATTTGCAGAAATAAAAGGAGAAGGCAGCGTAGAATCGATCTTCCAGTCAATTACTTCGGAAATTGATAAGCATCCAGCTTAGTTGAGTGTTTATCCTTTAACGTGACTCCAGTTTTCACCGGTTTTGATACGGTGAATCTGCATGTCACTCACCTTAAAACGCTCAGCCAGCTCTTTCAGAGTTTTCCCTTCTTTCAATCCCTTTTTAATCTTCTTCACCTTTTCTACATTCAACTGTAGTCCCTTCTCCGGTTTTCTTAAACGTTTGCTGGCTTTGATGTACTGAGGACTTTGGATGCTGTGGGCGTATTGTTCATCCGGAGTTACCCATTTCAGATTATCTGCAGATAAATTTCTTCTGTTGAAATCAATGAAAATAACCCGGTTGTGTCGGGAAGATTTTTGTTTGCAGAAATGCTGTGCCACCAGAGTATGAAAGAATACAAATTTGTATTGCTTCCCTTTTTTTGAATAGACATTATAACGCATGATCCGGTAGCCTTCCTGCAAGCTTCCCTCCAGAATGGATCCGTCTTTGATCAGATCTTCTGTATAGCTTACAAGTCGACCTTTGTTGCTGATCGCATAATTCTTCCGAAGTGAAGACGGAAATTTTACAGGTTTCCAGCGTTCGCCATCGAGTTTTTTGAGCATGGCAATAATTTTAATGGTGATTGCGAATAAAAGACCGTTTAAGCTGTAAAAGACGAACTTAAAGATAATTCTTTCTCTTTGATTTTACGGACCCTGGAAAAACGCTTTTTTCAAAAAAAAGGGAATGATATGATTCTGTATTTAAATGCATGATGGTATGCTGCCTGCCGTTAAACCAGCTAAAAATCATAGAGTTGAGCAAGAAACGCACTGTAAAAACTAATTTTCGTTAGCTTTTATCTTTTATCATTTTACAATAAAGTACATAAATAGCCGTTTAATTAGGCACGCCCAAATTTTACTAAGGGTTTACACTTAAAGGTATTCTGGAAGTAAAATAGAGTTGGCAACTAATTAAAGAAACAGTATATTTGATATGTCCAATATTCACGAAAAACTAAATCCAATGTCATGAAAAAACCATTGCGTTTCTTCGCCTTCGTATTTTTTCTCTTCGCCGTTTATCTCAACTTATTTTACAAGGAAGATTCCTTCCTTGCCAGGATAACGTCTGGTAAAACTCCAGAAAAGAAAGAGCAAGCAGCCACCCAGGATCCATCGTCTTCAAAGCCTGCTGAAAAAGCAGAGCTGGCTGAAACAAAAGAAAAATAAATATCCCATTTTCAACGGATTGAATACGGCAGACCAGTCTCCGGAGTAAAACTTTTTGTTTGTCGGTTTTGTTTCCAGTTGACAGGGGGCAGTTTTTTCTGCTCCCTTTTTGTCATTGCTAAAAATCAGAGTTCCCTTGGGTGAGGTTGGCAGGCTGCTTACCTTAGCGGAATGCCAGAAAAAAAACTCTTTCTACTGGATGCCATGGCCTTGGTTTTTCGTGCCTATTACGCACTGATTCGTAACCCCCGCATCACTTCCTCCGGTAAGAATACCAATGCTCAGTTTGGTTTTACCAACACGCTCATGGAGCTAATCAACAACCGAAAGCCATCCCACATGGCCGTCTGCTTTGATACGCAGGCCCCCACGGAAAGACATATCGAGTTTTCAGATTATAAAGCCAATCGTCAGGAAGCTCCGGAGGATTTGCTGGAAGCCATCCCGGATATCAAAGCGATCATTCGCGGTTTTCAAATTCCTGTTATAGAACTCGACGGCTATGAAGCCGATGATCTGATCGGCACCCTTAGTCAGCAGGCGGCAGCACAGGGATATGATGTATTTATGGTGACCCCGGATAAAGATTATGGCCAACTCGTAAGTGATCGCATTAAAATCTACAAACCCGGTTATCAGGGAGGAGACCCGGAAATCCTCGGTCCTTCGGAAATCTGCGCCAAATGGAATATCCAGGACATCCGACAAGTTGTGGATATGCTGGGTATGATGGGAGATGCCGTGGATAATATTCCCGGTATACCCGGAGTGGGGGAGAAAACGGCAGCCAAATTACTGGCGGAATACGGGTCGCTTGAAAAGGTGATTGAACAATCGGGATCCATTAAGGGTGCCGTTGGCGAAAAGGTTCGCAACGGAGTCGACTTGGCGATATTAAGTAAAAAGCTGGCAACCATCCGGACGGATGTACCCGTTGCTTTTCATGAAGAAGATTTTCGCCTGAAGGAATGGGATAAAGAGGCACTTCTGCGCGTATTCGGATTGCTGGAATTCAGGGCTTTAACCAAACGCCTGCTTGGAGAAGAATTACAGGTGCCGGAGAATGTACAGAAAGATCTTTTCGGGAATATTGTAGAGGTAAAAACAGCTCCGAAATCAAACCGTACTTTTTCGGAACAGGAACAAATTCCGGCAATCAGTCCCGCAGAGGAAAAAAGTCCGGAGCATGAACTGCCTACAGAACTCAAAAACATTCACACATCCAGCCATCAATATCAGGCCTGTGAAACCGAAGATCAAATTCATTCTTTGATAGAAATCCTGAAAGAGGCAAAAGAGATCTGCTTCGATACTGAAACAACCGGTCTGGATGCCCATGAATGCGAACTTGTTGGGCTGAGTTTTTCTACAGAAATGCACAAAGCATATTATGTTCCCTTCCCTGTTGTTCCGGAGCAGGTTCAGCAGCGTCTTTCATTGTTTCGGCCGTTGTTTGAAGACGCATCCAAAAAATGGATCGGTCAGAATCTGAAATTTGATTTGCTGGTTTTGAAGTGGCTGGGTGTGGAAGTGCGGGGGGCTTTGTTTGATACGATGCTTGCACACTATGTAATAGAAGCGGAGGGGAAACGGAGTATGGACGAATTGAGCCGCCGCTATCTGAAATATGATCCTATTTCCATTGAAACTGTAATTGGGAAAAAGGGTAAAATGCAGGGAACCATGCGGGATGCCGATCCGGAATTAGTGAAAGACTATGCAGCTGAAGATGCAGATATCACCTTTCAACTGAAACAGGTTTTTGCTCCGGTGATTATACAATCAACGATGCAGCGCCTTTTTGAAGAAGTGGAGAGTCCGCTCGTACCGGTACTTACTGCCATGGAATACGAAGGCATCCGCATTGATGTGCCGTTTTTACAAACCTATTCCAGGCAGCTTGAAACGGAAACCAAGGAAGCCGAAGAGAAGGTGTTTGCAGCGTCAGGGCTCCGCTTCAATCTGGCTTCACCCAAACAACTCGGAGAAGTTTTATTTGAACATCTGAAATTAGACCCTAAAGCCAAAAAAACTAAAACGGGACAATATGCTACCGATGAAGCCACTCTGCAGAAACTGGCTTCTGTGAGTCCGGTAGTGGAAGATATTCTTACGTTCAGAGAGCTAAGCAAACTGCGTTCCACGTATGTGGACGCGCTACCACAATTGATTAATCGTAAATCGGGGAGAGTACATACCACGTTTTCTCAAGCCGTTGCAGTAACCGGTAGGCTGGCAAGCAGCAATCCGAATTTGCAGAATATCCCCGTTCGTACAGCCAGAGGTCGTGAAATCAGAAAAGCATTTATCCCAAGGGATTCTAATCATATTTTACTCAGTGCTGATTATTCTCAGATTGAATTGCGCATTGTTGCTGCGATTAGCGCAGATCCTGCCATGTGTGCTGCTTTTATTGAGGGGAAGGACATACATACTGCAACGGCCGCCAAAGTATACAACGTGAAAGAAGAAGAAGTGACCAAGGAGATGCGGTATAAGGCAAAGAGCGTCAACTTTGGAATTGTGTACGGACAAGGAGCCTTTGGTCTAGCAGAAAATCTTGGCATCAGCCGCACGGAAGCAAAAGCTATCATTGATCAGTATAAAAAAGAATTTTCAGGCATACAGCGTTATATGGAGGAGACAGTAGAGTTTGCAAAAGCTAACGGGTATGTTCAGACGCTGATGGGCCGCAGAAGGTGGTTGCGGGATATTCATTCATCCAATCCTACGGTGCGTGGCTTTGCGGAGCGCAATGCTATCAACTCCCCGATACAGGGAACTGCTGCTGATATGATCAAAATGGCTATGATCCGGATTCATCATGAATTACAACAACAAAAGTTGAAAAGTAAAATGATCCTTCAGGTACACGATGAATTGGTCTTTGATGTCCTGCATGAAGAAACAGAACAGCTAAGAGCGCTCGTCATTGAATGTATGCAGTCGGCACTTGTATTGCCCAATGGGGTACCCGTAGTGGCGGAATCGGGTCTGGGAAATAACTGGCTCGATGCACATTAAACAGACCGGAATACAAGCCGTTCTTTAGTAAAGATTTCTTCGTTTAATATTTCAAATACATGGATGATCTTATTTAAACAAAAAATCAGAAGACCTTCATTCGCACATGCTAACTAATTATTGTTAGCCTAAATATTTTCTAAAATACCTGCATGCAAATGTTTTTATATACATGCAGAGATTAAATTTGTTGCCAATTAAAATCCTCGGGCTATATGAAGAAATTTACAATCGTTTACGCGCTGATTTTCTTATCTCTGATCACCAATGCACAACTTTTAAGTGTAGATGTTGCATTTCCTACGGACGCAAGTACAGTCGTAATTACTGCTGATGCCTCCAAAGGCAGTCGTGGTTTATTTAACCATACCGCCTCTGATGTGTATGTACACACCGGAGTTACAACCAATTTAAGCGCTAATAGTACCGATTGGAAATATGTAAAATTCAACCAGAATTTTACAGTGCCCAACCCTTCTTTACAAGCCACTTCTCTCGGAAACAACAAGTGGAGTTTTACTATTGCAAATATCCGGGATTACTATGGTGTGCCTGCCGGAGAAACAATCCTCAAGATCAATATTCTTTTCAGAAGTGGAGATGGTTCAAAAAAACTGGCTAATATAGACGGCAGCGATATGTATATTCAGGTATATCCAGCCGGTGCTTTTGCAGCAAAGTTTACCACACCTGCCATGCAGCCGATGTTCAATCCAATTCCGGAACCAATCAGTGCATCCACCACCTCTGTTCCTTTTACAGCCGTTTCAAACAGGTCGGCCAATCTAACCGTTCGGTTTAACGGCACTTCTGTTGCCACGGCTTCTTCTAATACAACAGTCAGTGGAACGGCCAGTGTGACTACCAATTGCGAACAAAATCTTACGCTCGAAGCGGTTGAAACAACTACATCAAGAGATACTGTAGCTTGGTTCCGTCCACCGACTACATATCCAACCGGCGCACGTCCTGGCGGTTTAAGAGAAGGCATTACATACAGAAATAATAATACGGAAGCAGTCTTTATTTTAAATGCACCCGGGAAAAAAAGTGTTAGCCTTATTGGAGATTTCAATAACTGGCAACAAACCTGCTCCGGCCAGATGACCAAAGACGGAAATTTCTTCTGGACAACTGTTACTGTAACACCGGGTCAATATTATCGTTATCAATATATTGTTGATGATACCATTCGAATTGCAGATCCATACACAGAATTAATCCTGGATCCGTTTAACGATAAATTTATTCCCGCAACCACATTCCCCAATATGCCGGCTTATCCGGAAGGCAGAACCACTGGAGGGCTCGTTGGAGTTATTCGTTCGGGTGAAACCTTTACCTGGACAGATCAGGGCTATGAGCGCCCTTTCAAGTATAATCTTGTTGTATATGAATTGCTGATGCGAGATTTTACTGCGGCACAAAGCTATCAGGTATTGAAAGATACGTTACCCTATCTTAAGCGATTAGGGATTAACTGTATAGAACTCATGCCAGTCAATGAATTTGACGGCAATAACAGCTGGGGCTATAACCCTTCATACTTCTTCGCACTGGACAAAGCATATGGTACAAAGCAGGCTTTCAAAGAATTCATTAACGAAGCCCATCGCCAGGGAATTGCGGTAGTGATTGATGCCGTACTGAATCATGCAACAGGACAGTCTGCAATGGCCTCCATGTGGTGGAATAAAGCAAATAGTCAGCCTTCTTCTGATAATCCGTATATGTATACGGTTGGCCAGCATCCCTTTAATGTGTACAACGACTTTAAACATACAGATTTAATCGTAAAGAATTTTACCAAACGCTTTATAGAATACTGGATGACCGAATACAAGATTGATGGTTTCCGCTGGGATTTGAGTAAAGGGTTTACAAATCAATTTTATAGCGATGTGAATATTTGGGGACAATATAATCAGGGAAGAATTGATATTTGGAAAGATTACAATAGCTATATGCAAGCAGTATCTGCCGGCTCCTATTGTATCCTGGAGCACCTTGGAGCAGACGATGAAGAATATGAACTCGCCGCAAACGGTATGTTGCTTTGGGGTAAAATGACAGAGAATTTTACAGAAAATACCCTGGGCTATTCCGGCAGCAAGGCCATTATTTCTAGGTCTTACTGGATGGATCGAAGTGTATGGACAAATAATAACGAGCCCGGAAGAGTTTCCTTTATTCGCGACAAGCCAGGTCTTATAGCCTACGCAGAAAGCCATGATGAAGAAAGGGTAATGTATAGCAATCTTCAAAACGGGAATAGTTCAAATCCATCTCATAATGCCCGCGATCTTCAAACAGCTTTGGCTCGAACGGAAGGGATGGCGGCAGTTCTAATGTCAATCCCTGGACCGAAAATGATTTGGCAATTCGGAGAAGTTGGTTATGATTACAGCATTAATTATTGTATCAATAATCCAACACAAAATACATGCCGTGT
>Ga0315902_10002891_pt1 | contig 26206 bp, 22 predicted proteins | sample LakEriMetagenome_9_FD_203523 | JGI IMG/M metagenome (GOLD analysis project Ga0315902, IMG submission 203523) | Freshwater fungal communities from buoy surface, Lake Erie, Ohio, United States - Buoy 12 MA117 | ecosystem: Environmental > Aquatic > Freshwater > Lake > Lake biofilm | place: USA... | reverse complement strand
GGGGCACTCGAGGCACAGGCCACCGGTGCCGACTGGCGCGACGTCGCCCAGATGCTCCTGGCCGCCGATGCCTTCAGGCCCGCGTTCGACCAGTTCTCACGGGCCCTCGAGCTGGCACCGACGGACGCGCCCGCGCTCGAGGGACTCATCAGGAGCGCCGTCGGCAGCAACCAGGTTGACGGGGCCGGCCGGCGGTTGAGCCAGCTGGCCAGCCAGCCGGGCAACCTGGCCGCCCGCCTGGCGCTCTCGCGCCTGGCCGCCTCGCAGGGCCAGTGGAATGATGCCGGGCGCCTCGCCTTCAGCGCTGTTCAGGAACAGCCAGGCAACATCGACGCGCTGGTGCAGTTCGCCTCGATTCTTGCCGACATGGGCGATGCCGAGCGCCTGGCCCCCGTCGTGGCCCGTCTGCGCGGTGAGGCCCCGTCACTGGCCGACACCCGCTACTACGCCGCCATGCTGGCCTACCTGCAGCAGCGTCCCGACATCGCGGCCCGTGAAGCCTCAGCCGCGCTCGCCGCGGACCCGCGCCACGCCCGCGCAGCCAACATCCTCGGGGCATCACTCGCCTCGCTGCGGCAGCGCGACCAGGCCCGGGCCGCGTTTGTGCGTGCGCTCGTGCTTGATCCGCGAGCCCCGGCCACCTACGCCAACCTCGCCACCCTCGAACAGGAGGTCGGCAACCGCGACGAGGCCCGGCGGCTGTATGTCGAGGCCCTCACCATCGACCCGGCCAACGAGGGCGCACGCCAGGGACTGGCGGCGCTGCTGTCGATACAACCGTGAGGCCTTGCCGGCGGAGGCGCACACCCTCCACCGGATCTGGACGAAGTTACACGCTTCGCCGATGCACCGTGTAATTTCCGACCACTCAAGATTTTGATGGCGGCGCCGATTTCCCTCTGGGGAAGAACTTCGCCGCAGGCTGTTCCTGCGGCATGCTCCTTGCTTCGCTGAAGGTCGAGGGAATGCCATGAGCGTCGTCCGGTTGCTGGGATTCGGCTCGCTGCCATGCGGTTGTGTCGTCGGGCGTTACCGTGAGGTGACCACAGCCCGTGAAGTCATCTACGTCGAAGAGAAGGGCCATGGCTGCGGCAGTGCCGCCCATCGCCGCAACCAGCCGGTGAAGGCCGACCGCGAGCGCTTCGCCCGCGTCGAGCTCGAGCGGCACGCCTCCTGATCGCCCCGGGCTTCGTCCTACAATGACAGGCGCGTCATGCCGCGCCTGCCCCGCCCCTTTGCCACCCTCCGACCGGGGCCCCACTCACTGACCTTCCACCACGGCGATGCCCTCGACGTGCTGGCCGCCCTCGACACGGCGAGCGTCTCGGTCGTCGTCACCTCCCCGCCCTACAACCTGGGCATCCGCTACCGCAGCTTTTCCGATGATCAGCCGCGGGCCGACTATCTTGACTGGACTGGCCGCTGGGTGGCCGAGGTGGCGCGCGTGCTCTCACCCGAGGGCTCGTTGTTCCTGAACATCGGCGGCAAACCGTCCGACCCGTGGATACCCTTCGAGGTGGCCCAGGCGGTGCGGGCGCACCTGCAGCTGCAGAACGTGATTCACTGGGTGAAGTCGATCGCCATCGACCACGAGACGGCCGGGCGCGGCGCCGGCCTCACGCGCGACCTGGCCCTCGGCCACTACAAGCCCATCAACAGCCCGCGATTCATCAACGACTGCCACGAATACGTCTTCCACTTCTCGCCGGCGGGGCAGACGCCCCTCGATCGGCTGGCGATTGGCGTGCCGTACCAGGACAAGTCGAACGTGGCCCGCTGGGCGGGCACGGGGCGCGACCTGCGGTGCCGCGGCAACACCTGGTTCATCCCGTACGACACCATCCAGAGCCGCGACCGCGAGCGGCCGCATCCGGCCACCTTCCCGGTGAGGCTGCCCGAGCAGTGCCTGCGTCTGCACGGCCTCGACCGCATCCGGCTGGTGGTGGATCCCTTCCTCGGGCTGGGCAGCTCGGCCGTCGCGGCCGCACGGCTCGGCGTGGCGTTTGTGGGATGCGAACTCGACGCGACCTACCTGGCGGATGCCGTGGCCCGTGTGCGCGGAGCCTGCGCGGACGACACCGATTCCATCTCATTTTCCTGACGCATCTATTGCATCCATCTCTGGTGCGGATATAAGCTCTGAGACCTCAGGGAGCGTGCCGTGGATTTGCGTCAGCTGGAAATCATCAAGGCCATTGCCGAAACCGGGTCGTTCACGGCAGCGGGCCACAAGCTGCAGGTCTCGCAGTCGGCGATCAGCCGCCAGATCATCCTCCTCGAAGAGGAACTGAAGGAGCCGGTGTTCCTGCGCATCGGCCGCCGCATCCGCATCACGCCGGCGGGCGAGGCGCTGCTGCAGCTCAGCCACCGGGTGTTCCAGGACCTCAACGACACCATCGCGTCCATCACCGACAGCCAGGAGTCGCTGCGCGGCACCATCCGCGTGCTGGGCGGCATGACGGTGTGCCTCTATGTCTTCCCGGCGCTGCTGACCGAGCTCAAGCGGCAGCATCCCAACGTCGACCTCAAGGTCGTGTCCGCCAGCACGGACAGCTGCGTGCAGCGGCTGCGCGCCGGCACCGGCGACCTGGCGCTGCTGACGCTGCCCATCGATCACCCCGACATGGTGACCGTGCCGGTGCTGCAGGAAGAGCTGCTGCTGGTGACGCCCGCCAGGCACCCGCTGGCCCGGAAGCGCAAGGTGCTGCCGTCCGACCTGGTGCGCCAGCCGTTTGTGCTGTTCGAGGCGGGGTCGAATACACGCCGTGCCATCGAGGAGTTCTTCGTCTCGGCACGCATCGAGCCCGATGTGGTCATGGAAACCGAGAACGTGGAAATCATCAAGGCGATGGTGCGCAACGGCGTGGGCATCAGCATCATCCCCTATCAGGCCGTGGCTCGCGAGGTGTCGAGCGGCCAGTTGCACTGCGCCCGCATCGAGGGCCGGTCGCTGATGCGCGACACCGGGTGGGTGTACCCGCGGATGAGCCGCACGCCGCGCGCGGTGCAGGAAACCATCCGCGCCTTCGAGCGCGTGAAGCCCAAGCTGCGCCTGACCCCGTGACGGGCCAGGGCGCAGGGGCGGAACGGACGGTGGGCCCGGGCTACTTCTGGGTCGGCCCCGAGGCGCCCTGCCGCAGCGAGTAGGACGTGCGCGAGATGACCGAGGTCGACGGCCGGATCACCTTGACCTCGACGCGGCGCGTGCGCTTCAGCGGGTCGGGGTTGGTCGAGTAATACCCGAGCACGTAGTAGTCGCTGGTCTCCGCATCGATGCGCTTCAGCGCCTTGGTGAAATCGTTCTGGTTCACGACGGCGATGCCCCCGGTCTCTTCAGCGAGCACGCGGAGGCTGTCCTGTGTCTTCCGCACATAGGTGTTGAACTCGACGGCGCTCATCTGCTCGTCCATTTCCTGGCCCGCCACGAGTCCGCGCGGGTCGATGGTGTAGAGCGTGGCGTTGGCACGGTTGGCGGTGCGGGTCACTTCGGCCAGTTCACGCGCCAGGTCGGCGTCGGCAAACTGCTGGCCGTTGTTGAACGTCCGGTTCAGTTCCTGCCCTTCCTCGCGTGTCTGACCCATGCGCCCGCCGAACACCGGGTCTTCCCCGAGGCGCGATTCGGCGAACGGGTTGAAGTCGTAGCCATTGCTCACCCAGACGACGGCCTTCCGCCGATTGGTGATCTTCTCGAGCTGCCGCAGCATGTCGAACGCCGTCGAGAACGCCACATGCGCCCGGTAGCGCACTTCGCTGGGCCCCTGGGCGCTTTCCGCCCCCTGGATGATGTCGGCCGATCGCAGGCCGTTGCCGGTGATGCGCTTGATGGATTCCTCGAGCACCTTCCGGTCATAGGTCGGGTCGACGGCCAGTGACGAGGGACCGGTCGACACAATCGAGAACATGTCGCCTTCGTGGACCAGATCGCGCAGCATGCGCTTGAACAGATCACGGATGCGGCCCGTGTTCCTGAAGTCGAGGTGCAGGTCATCGACGATGATGAGGAAGATGCGTCCCGTGGTGTCGTTGCGCGGGCGGGCCGGCGGAAGAATCACGCCTTCGTCGGTCGGCGGCGGCGGCGGTTCCAGCAGGTTGTGTACGCGCCCGCCATGCACCATCGTGAAGGATGTGATGGTCTGCGGCACGCCGTCCTCGAAGATCTGGAACTCATCCTTGGTCAGGTCGGCCACGAATTGGTCCTGCGCGTTGCGCACGATCGCATCCATGGTGACCAGGTCGATGTTGACGCGGAAGGTGGGCTGTCCCTCCTGCGTGGATGCCTGCGGCGCAGGGGCCTGGGGGGCAGGGGCCTGAGCGGCCAGCACCGCGCCCGACAGCAGCAGCCCGGCCATCACTCCCAACCGGCGTCCTCTGGTGGTCATAGCGCGATTATACGACCGGACGTGCTGTGGGAAAATCGGGGGTCCGCGGATGATCATCCCTCCCCTTGCCCTCCGCCTCCTGAAGCCGCTGGTGGTGGTCGCCGGAGCCGTCGTGCTCGCCCTGACGGCGCGCCTGGCGCCCGAGCTGCTCCCGCAGTTCACGGCCTGGGTCGCCTCGCTGGGCATCTGGGGGCCCCTGGTCTTCGTCGCCGGATACAGCCTTGCACCAGTGGTTCTCGCCCCCGCGTTCCTGCTGACGATTGCCGCAGGGGCCCTGTTCGGGTTCTGGGCCGGAGTGGCCTACGTGATGATCGGCGGAACCATCGGCGCCACCTTCGCCTTCCTGATTTCGCGGTATGCGGCGCGCCACCTCGTCGAGTCGCTGCTGGCCAGCAACCCCAGGCTCCTGGCCATTGACCGGGCCGTGGAACAGCAGGGGTTCCGGCTTGTGGCCCTGCTGCGGATGTCCCCGGCCGTGCCGTACGTGCTGCTCAACTATGCCCTGGGCCTCAGCCGGGTGCGTCTGGTCGACTACATGGCCGGCAGCATTGGCATGCTGCCGGTCGTCGCGATGTATGTCTACAGCGGAAAGGTGGCGGGCGACCTGGCCGCGCTGGCCTCGGGGGCCGCGGCCCCCAGGGGAACGGCCTACTACCTCCTGCTGAGCCTCGGCCTGGGATCAACGGTGCTGGTCACGCTCCTTGTGACCCGCCTGGCGCGCCGTGCGGTCGACGCAGCGGTCGAGGAGGCCTCCGGTGCGGGCCCTGCGGTCACAGGGCCCGGGCACGACGCACCGCCCCGCTAACGGCCCGTCAGACGGCGCCGCAGCTCATCGAACCGCTGGTCTGCGTGCTGGACCCCGTCGAGGATGTCGTGCGGACTCAGCCAGGCATCCGGATCGAGCGCGTCGGCGCGCGCAAGCCATTCGGAACGGGCCTGGTCATCGAACGACTGCTCGTGGATGCGCGTCAGCAGCTCAGCGTGCCTCGCACGCAAACGCGTGGCGATCTCGCGGCCCACCAGTTCCTCGAGCAGCCCATGCACGGAGGCCGGCAGCGGGGCCTCGCCGTCACCCGCCTCCTCAGGGGTGTCCGTGAGCTCGATGTCAGGCAGATCGTCCGGCCACGCCTGGCTGGCCTCGTCCCCTTCGATCTCGGCGTGCGACGCACCGGAGACGTCCATCGCGGTGCCGGCCATCGGCGCCGCCGCCGGGCGAGGCACCGACGACACGGCCGAGGGCCGGGCGGTCGCCCTCGACCGGCCGCGCTCGCGCCACTCGTCCCGTCGCTCTCCCCGGCGCTCCCGGCGGACATCGCGCCCCTGGGGAACCATTTCGTCCTCCGGGGGCATGGCATCGCGCAGGGCGAGGATGGCAGGCCAGTCGAAGTCGATCAGGGGGTACTGGTCTTCGATCTGCCGGATGGCTGCTTCGTCCAGGGCCGGCCGGCCAATCGCCACGTCTGGCGCGGTGCGATACCAGTAGAGGATGCGCGGACGCTCGCCCGGGGCATCCGTATGCAGCAGGTAGGTGTGTTCAAACCCGCGACGGTCGCGGGTGAGTTTCAGGAAAGGCACAGTGACTGTATGGTGCCAGAGAACGCCGCACGGCGCCTACCGGCGGCGTGCGGCCTTCCCGGCCGGGGTATGCTTCGCGGTGGCCGCACGGCGGCCCGACGAGGCCTTCGCCGGCGTGGATCTGCCGCCGGCGCCCGCTGCCTTCTTCGCAGGCGCCGAGGCCTTTGTGGCCGCACTCCCCTTCCGGGCACCCGCGGCCTTCTTCGTGGCGACTGCTGGCCTGGCCGGCGCGGTCACCTTCTTGCCGCCGGCGCCCGCTGCCTTCTTCGCAGGCGCCGAGGCCTTTGTGGCCGCACTCCCCTTCCGGGCACCCGCGGCCTTCTTCGTGGCGACTGCTGGCCTGGCCGGCGCGGTCACCTTCTTGCCGCCAGCGGTCGGCTTGGCGGCCGGCGCCTTGGTAGCGGCCTTCGAGGTGGAAGCGCTGCCCTTGCCCGATGCCGTCGTGGCGGGTTTCGCCGGGGCCTTCGGGGGCACCTTCGGAGCGGGCTTACCGACGGACTTGGCAGAAGTCATCTTGCCAGCAGGGGCCGCCGACGTGCCGGCGCCCTTCGCGGCGGCAGGCTTGCCCGACACGGCCGCAGTTGTTCGGGACGTGGCGTCCCCAGACGCCCTGGCCGCCGCCGGGGCCTTGGAGGCCGGGGCCGGCGTCGACGCAGCGGCGGGCTTCGCCTTGGGCCGGCCAGACACCTTCGGCGGGACCACCACCGGAGGGTTCGGGTGCTTGAAGACCTGGACAAACCGCAACTGGTCCATGCCGGGCAGGTAGGTCCAGATTTCCGAGACCACCCACTGCTGCTCGTCGATGATGCGCCGTGCCGTCTCGAGCATTGGCGTCGGCACATACAGAATGAACGGCACTGGCACCTGGCTGAAGACGCCCCATTCGGCGCGCGCCTCGAGCAGGTGCACCGACTCGCCCGTCTCGACCTCGACCGTGGCCTCGAGGTGGTGCGTCGGTTCCTGGCTGTAGAGCAGCAGGTCGGGATACACGGGCAACTCGCCCACCGTCACCGATCCCTGCTGGTCAGGACCGGGATTGATGACCACCTCGTGCTTGCGCCGATACCGGGCCTGCAGGAGACGGATGATGCGGTCGTGTTCGTGCTGTTCGCGATAGGGTCTGGTGAAAATGGGGCTCAAGGGGCCTCCAGAGGCTCCGTTAAACCGCGCTATTATAGCACGTGGTGTCAAGCAGATCTGTACACATCATCGGTGCCCCACTCGACCTGGGGGGCAACCGGCGCGGCACCGACATGGGGCCCTCGGCGTTTCGCATCGCCGGCCTGGCCGACCAGCTGGTCGCCCTCGGGCACTCGGTCACCGACCTCGGCAATGTCGATGCCCCTCTCCCAGAGGTCCATGGCCCCGGGGACCCGCGCCGCCGCTATGTCCACGACATCGCCCGGGTCTGCCAGGGTCTGTTCCAGCGGTCGCTGGCGTCGCTGAATGCCGGTGCCCTGCCGATTGTCCTCGGGGGTGACCACAGCCTCGGCGCCGGATCGGTGGCGGCGTCGGCCGCCTTCCTCCGGCAGCAGGGCCAGCCCCTGGGCCTGCTCTGGATCGACACGCACGGGGACATGAACACCCCGGACACCAGCGAGTCGGGCAACGTCCACGGCATGCCGCTGGCCGCCCTGCTCGGCGGCGAGCCTCGCGAACTGCGGTCATTCAGTGGCGCCGACATTCCGGCCGTGCGCCCCGAGCACACCGTGCTCGTGGGCATCCGCAATCTCGATCCCCGGGAAAAAGAGCTGGTCCGCGCATCGCGTGTCCACGTGTTCACCATGAAGGACATCGACCGGCTCGGCATTGCGCAGGTCATGGAGCAGGCGCTGGCGCTGGCCAGCCACGGCACCGGCGGCATCCACGTGTCCTTTGACATGGATGTCTGCGACCCGGCCATCGCGCCCGGGGTCGGCACGCCGGTGAAGGGGGGCCTCGACTACCGCGAGGCGCACGTCGTGATGGAGATGGTGGCCGAGTCAGGCCGGCTGCTGGCCCTCGATCTGGTGGAGGTCAATCCCACCCTCGACATCCGGAACACCACGGCCGAGCTGGGCGTCGAGCTGGCGCTGTCCGCGCTGGGGAAGCAGATTCTCTAGGGCCGACCCCACTCCCCCGCCGCACGGGGCGGGAGTGCCTCTGCCCCAGCACGCACACGTCTCCGGGAGGCAGATGGTGGGCCGCGCTGGGATCGAACCAGCGACCCTCTGGTTAAAAGCCAGGTGCTCTACCACTGAGCTAGCGGCCCGCCGCTCCTATTCTACCCGCTCCTGCCGCAGCAGCCGGCGCGTGGCTGCGTGCATCGGTGCCGACAGCACCACCTGCGGGTCACCCGACTCAACCACCACGCCGTCTGCCAGCACCAGCAGCCGGGTCGCCACGGTCCGTACAAACTCGTCGTCATGCGACGTGAGCACCAGCGTGCGTCCCGACTGGGCCAGGCGACGCAGCAGGTCGGCGAGGTCGGCGCGTCGGGCCGGATCCAGCGAGGCCGTCGGTTCGTCCAGCAGCAGCACCGGAGGGTCGACCGCCAGCGCGCGGGCGATGGCCACGCGCTGCGCCTCACCACCCGACAGGTGACGCGGCAGTGCCTCAGCGCGATGACCCACCCCGAGGTCGTCCAGCAGGCGACGCGCCCGGGCCTCGGCCTCGCCCCGGGGCACGCGGTGCACATGCACCAGGGCCAGGCACACGTTCTCGAGGGCACTGAGGTGCTCGAACAGGAAATGGAACTGGAAGACCAGGCCGGCCGGCGGGGCCACCACCTCGCCGGCGTCAGGCGCCTCGAGGCCGGCCAGCAGGCGAAGGACGGTGGTCTTCCCGGACCCGGAGAGTCCCATCAGCGCGACGATGTCACCGGCCTGGGCCGTGAGGTGTACGCCCTTCAGCACCGGACGTCCCCCGCGTCGGAGGTGCACGTGCGACACCGACACCACCGGACTCATGCGCCCTCCAGCTTCCAGCGCGTCTCGAGGCGGCGCGCCAGGTGCGACAGCGGCAGCGACATCAGCAGATACAGCGCGCCGCAGGCGAGCCCGGGCACCAGCCAGCTGCCGATGTTGGTCGCCATGATCTGGGTCTGCTTGGTCAGCTCGACCACGGTGAGCACCGACACGAGCGACGAGTCCTTGAGCAGGGCCACAAAGTCATTCGTCATCGGCGCCAGCGCGAGCCGCAGGGCCTGCGGCCCGCGAATCAGGCGGAGGGTCTGCCAGCGGCTGAACCCGAGCATGCGCGCGGCTTCGAGCTGTCCCTGAGGAATGGCCTCGAGGGCGCTCCGGTAGATCTCGCTTTCGTAGGCCGCATAGTTGAGCGCCAGCCCGAGCAGCGCCGCGAGGAACGCCGGCAGCCTGATCACTTCGGCCAGTCCGTAGTAAATCAGGAACAGCTGCAGCAGCACCGGCGTGCCACGCACCACCTCGACATACGCGAGCAGGAGCGCCCGGGTGGCGCGGCCGCCGTACACCCGGCCGGTGGCGATCAATACACCGAGAACCACGGCCAGCAGCATCGCCGCACACGACAGCACCAGCGTCACGCCCGCTGCACGCACCAGCTGCGGTGCAAATCGGCGCAGCGCATCGCGGCCCGCCGTGCGCCCCGATTCGCCAGACGCGGCAGTGCCCCCGCCCACCGCCGCGGGACCTTCGGCCAGCACGCGGGCGTGCAGCGGCGGCTGGTCTTCGTTCCAGACCTCCCATGTCCGGAAGATCTGCTCGAGCCGGCCATCGGCCATCGCGGCCATCAGCACGCGGTTCACGTCGGCCAGCAGCGCCGTCTGCCCGGGAGGCACGACCACGACGTAGTGCCCGACGGCCAGGGCCTCTGGCTGGATGACCAGCCCGCTCGTGCGGCGCACCGCACGTTCTGCGAGGATGTGGTCCAGCAGCACCGCATCGACGCGGCCCAGGGCCAGGTCTTCATACGGATGCACGTCATCGTCGTATGAGACCGCCGTCAGCCCCTCTGTCGCTTCGGCGCGGCGCAGCAGATCGTAGGCCAGCGTCCCGCCCAGCGTTGCCACGCGCGCGCCACGCAGGGAAGCCAATGACTGGAAGCGCTCCCGGTCGGCGATGCGCACCGTGAGCACCTCGCGGAACTGGAAGTACGGCACGCTGACGCCCAGCACCTGACGGCGCGCGGCGCTGTCCTCGATGCCTCCCAGTCCGATGTCGAAGTCGCCACGCAGGGCCGACTGGTCGAGTGAGGTGAACGCTACCTGCACAAACTGCGGACGCCGGCCCAGCTCACGCGCAATCAGCCCGGCAATTTCCACATCGAAGCCGACCATCTGCGATGGATTGCGAGGGTCGGCCTCGACCAGCGGCGCACCACCTTCCGCATCGGCGCCCCAGCGCAGCGGCGGTTGCGCCAGGGCCAGCTCTGCGGTGAACAGCAGCGCGACGAGCGGACCGAGCCAGCGCCTGAACATCAGTCGAGGGCGTCGCGATCGCGGACGCCCAGCAGATAGAGGATGCCGTCGAGCCCGAGCGTGGAAATCGACTGACGGGCACTGGCCCGCACCACCGGCTTGGCGCGAAACGCGATGCCCAGGCCGGCCAGCCGCAGCATCGGCAAATCGTTGGCACCGTCGCCGACCGCGATCACCTGCTCGAGGCTGATCTGCTCGGCGCGGGCAATCGCCTGCAGGTGCTCGGCCTTCCGGGCCCCGTCGACGATGTCGCCGCGCACCTCACCGGTGACGAGGCCGTCGGCCACGTCGAGCTCGTTGGCGTGCAGGTAGTCGATGCCGAGCCGGCGCTGCAGCGCCTCGCCCATGAACGTGAAGCCGCCCGACAGAATCGCCGTCTTGTACCCGAGTCGGCGCAGCGTGGCCACCAGGCGCTCCGCGCCATCCATCAGCGGCACCTCGTCGACAACCTGCTGCAGCTGCGACACCGGCAGCCCCTTGAGCAGGCCAACCCTGTGGCGGAAGCTCTGCTGGAAGTCGAGCTCGCCCCGCATGGCCGCCTCCGTGATGGCCGCCACCTGCGCCCCGACGCCGGCCAGCCGCGCCAGATCGTCGATGACCTCGGTGCGAATGAGCGTGGAATCCATGTCGAAGGCCACCAGCCGGCGATTGCGTCGGTAGACGTTGTCGTGCTGGAACGCCACGTCGATGTCCCACTCGCGGGTGAGCGCCATCAGATCAGCCCGCAGCGCATCTTCGCTGGCCAGGTCGCCGCTGACGGCCAGCTCGACGCAGGTGCGCGCCTGCCGATCGCCCTCGAGCGGCACGCGGCCCGACAGCCGATCGATGCGGTCGATGTTGAGCCCGGCCCGCGACAGCAGGCCGCTGGCCGCGGCCAGTGGCGCCGCCTCGAGGGTGGGCCCCAGCAGGCTGACCAGGAATCGCTGCTTGGTCTGCGCGCGCACCCATGCGTCGTATTCGTCGGCGGTGATTGCGCGGAAGTGAATGCGCACGCCGAGGGCGTGCGCCTTCAGCAGCAGCTCGGTCATCAGCGACGAACTCTTCATCGCGTCGGTCAGCTCGACCAGCAGCCCCAGCGCCAGCGCATCGTGGATGACGGCCTGGCCGATGTCGAGGATGCGCGCGCCGGAGCGGCCCAGGATTTCCGTGAGCGCGTGGGTCACGCCCGGGGCGTCGTGCCCGGTGATGTCGATGTGCAGGACTCTGGTGTGGGCGAGCGAGGGCATCAGGACGGGAAAATTATCGCTCAGAACCGCAGGCGCCTCAGCGCTCGTCGCCGATGACGCGTGCGCCGGTGAGGAAACGACGGTAGTTGGTGTAGTCGATGGACGTGCGCAGCCGCGGCTGCCCCGATCCGCGCGTGATTCGAAGGGCGGTTGAGCTCACCGGCAACAGCAGCGTTTCCTCGGGTTCGCTGAAGCGCACGGGCTTGAAGCGGATGGAAATGTCGTGGCGCTCAAGTGTCCATCGCAGGTCGCCTCCGCTCCGCGATGCCGCCCGGCGGGGCAGCGGAATATCGACCAGCCCGATCAGAGCCTGATCGAGCCGCAGCACCTGGAAGGTGTCGGGGTCAATCCAGATGCGCCCGCGCGTCCCTCCCTCGATGTTGAAGCTGATGCAGTCGTCCTTCCCCGGAATCTCCTCGACAGACACGGACATCGGCGTCGTCACGCGATACTGCACGACATGCGCCCACCGGCCGTCGACGCGTTCGGGCTTGCCCGGGGTGAACACATAGTCGCGCTGCTGGTCGGGCAGCAGCATCGACAGGGGCTGTGTTTCCGACTCGTTCTGCTCGGGATCGGTGCAGTCGTTGTGATCGTTGCGGCGCGGCGGGTGGCCATTGACCTTCAGCACCGTCCGCAGCGTGCGCGCCTCGACGGGGCGCCGCTCGAGGTCGTCGGGATCCCACGACAGGCGCAGCTCCGACTCGACCGTGCGACCGAAGCTTCCCGAGGCCAGCCCCATGTCGAGCGGCTGCAGGCGCACCGTTTCGAGGCACACCAGGCTCTGCGCCCGCGCGAAGAACTGCCGGACCTGCTCGCCCACGCGCGCCAGCACCTCACCCAGCACCTCCTGGGAGAGAGGCGCAGGTTTCGAGGGCTGGGCGGCAGCCATCGTCGGCCCGACCAGCAACAGGCCGGTGATCCCCACGAGGGCCGGCAGGCGACGCACGACAGACCCCGGCATGGGGCGGATTATATGCAGGTCCCCGGGGGCATGCTACACTTTGGTGCTTCCACCCTCTGCGTCCCCGTCGTCCAGAGGCCCAGGACGTGGCCCTTTCAAGGCTAAAACACGGGTTCGAATCCCGTCGGGGACGCCACTCGCTTCCAGATGTCGTTGCTGCACCGGCCGCTCCTCGGCGCCGACGGGATGGCTTCTGCCGAGCGGTGGTCGGTTCCGGACGACAGCCGTCACCCTACGGGCATTCACCGACGGGTATCCCTACCTGGAGCCGCAGAGATAGACCCTGCGGACAATCTCCTCGCCACCGTCGCACGGTTCCCTGGAGAGTGTCACGGCCTCCTCGCGATGCTCATCCACGAGCGTGTTGTAATACGGAATCCGCATGAAGGAGTTAGACGCCACGATGATGCGCTCGTGTGTCAGGAAGGTGATGGCGTAGGCGTACCAGTAGTCGGCGTAGGCGTAGCGGATCCCGCGAGCGTCCAGTGCCCGGATGACCCGCTGCTTGCCGCCCTCCGGTGGATCGGTGACGTACTGCCACCACAATCGTGCGTGGACGGCCGCCCCCAACAACGCCCAGCACACCATCAGGATCACGATCGCGCGTCGAGCCGCCCACAGTCGCCCTCCCTGCGACGCCGGCGTGTGCGGGACGTCAGGCGTCTGCGCCGCGGCCAGTGCCCAGGCCACACAGCCGGATGCCCCCAGCAGTGACAGCAGGTCGTAGCGCATCCAATAGAAACTCACCTCACCACAGCGTCCCACCAGGTATCCCGCCAGCGACAGCGCCCCGACCAGCGTCAGGTAGAGACCTGCGTCGTACTCGCGCCTCCAGCCCGCACGCCAGGCGCGGCGACTCACGAGGATGCCCCCCACGCAGGCCAGCAGGATGGCCAGCAGCAGCCAACTCCAGTCCATACCCTGCTGCAGCGGGCTTTCGATGCCGAAGTCGGTGAGCGCTAATCGCTGGGCCCCGAAGAGCACTGGGAGGTGGTCGGTCGCCAGTTTGGGAATGCCCGAGGCCGTCGCCGATACGTCGAGGCAGACCCGGCTGGCCAGTTCAGCGATGTTGTTCCGCGGCTGGTACACGTCGGCCACGGTCGTCCCCGGGCCCGCCGCGGACGCATACGGAACCGCCATCTGAATCGCTCCCCACACAACACCCGCCGTCACCGCGACCGTGCCCCAGTGCCGCAGCCACGTTCGCGGTGTCCGGGCCGAGCGCACAGTGTCCACGAGGAAGAGCGCGAGCACTCCGTAGAGGGTAAACTCCCGATGCAGGAACCCCACGCCGGCCACGCACCCCACCCACGCTGGCCTGTGACGGAGCGTCCAGAGCAGCATGACGTAGAGAAACGGGCCGAGGTTGCCCCCATTGGCTTCGATGATCCGGGCGGCGGTACCCGGAGCAGGCACCGCGAAAAACAGCGTCGGCACGACAGCGAGCCAGGGCGACAGCCCCATATCCCGGACGAATGCCCGATGCAGTAGAAACGCCACCACTACGTTGACGGCCAGCAGCGGCACCTTCAACGCCGTCACTGACGGGCCGAGCAGCACAAATAGTGGCGCCGCCAGATAGGCATCCACGCCCAGCATGTAGTTTTGGCCGTAGTAGAACAGCGGAAACGCCCGCCCATCGGCCAGGTGCGTGGCCATCAGACCCGTGATCGCCGAGTCAGCGTCGAAGTGGGACTGCGGCCAGAAGACAAACACGCCGGAACGAAAGACGACGAGTGCCAGGACCGTCAGCGAGGCAAGGCGCGCGTTGCGTGTGAGGGTGTGGCCCAGTGGCATGTTCGAGGATCGTAGCAGGGTGCCGTGTGCTTCACGAACGACCAGGCCTACGGCCGGTCCCTGAGTCGTGTGCCCCAGAGGGCTGGCACGATCCGCTGTATGCTTTGAAGCTCTGCGCCGTGTCGTCGAACCAGCTCATGACCGCTCACGCACACGCCCCGCTGCTCGGCGCCTACGCCCTGGCCCCTGACGACCGCCGGACCGAGGACGCCTTCTACGCCGGGCTTCGTGACCTGCCCCAGCTTGGCGGTCTCGAACTGCCCTTCACGGGCACCCTGCACCGCGACAACGAGCCCTGGCTGCTGCGCCAGCTGGCTCCGCACTGGCAGTATGTCGTCACCCTCCTGCCGGGGACGATGCAGCAGGTCGCGGCCCGGCCCGGATGGGGCCTGGCCTCAACGGACGAGCCGGGACGACAGGCGGCGCTCGCGTTTGTCAGGCGTGCCGCCAACGCTGTTGCCCGCCTCAACGACCACCTCGGCCGACAGGCTGTACTGGCCGTCGAGGTGCATTCGGCCCCCTCTGCCCAGCCCTCCACGCCCACGGCCGTGCAGGCCTTCACCGACTCGTTGCGGCAGGTGCAGGCATTCCCCTGGGGTGGCGCCGAGCTGCTGGTGGAACACTGCGATGCCTTCCAGCCGGGGCATCCCCATCACAAGGGGTTCCTTCCCCTCCGGGACGAACTGGCCGCGGTCGCTGCGGTCGAGGCCAGCGGCGGCGCGCCTGTGGGACTGGTCATCAACTGGGCGCGCTCGGTGCTCGAGACTCATCGGGTCGAGACAGCCACAGCGCACCTGCACGAGGCGCGGCAGCACGGTCGCCTTCGGGGCATCTGCTTTTCCGGCTGTTCAGGAGAGGCCACGCTCTACGGGTCGTGGCACGACTCTCACATGCCGCATGCCTGGACGCCCGGGACGCCACACGGCGCCCCCGGCTCATTGCTGACGCCTGGGCACCTCGAGGCCGCTGCCAGGATGTGTCACGGGTTACCGCTGCTCTTCACGGCCGCCAAGATTGGCATCCGCCCGGCGGATGCCGGCGTCGAGGCGCGACTGGCGACTGCGTCTGAATTGCTGCAGATGATTGCCGGGGCGTGGGGCGCGCCTGCTACTGACGGGCGTCCATCCCGTCAAACTGCCTGAGCGGATTCCGCAACCAGCCAATCGACCGGTCGGGCAGTTCGACGCGCACCCACCAGGTGTAGTCGAGCGGCGCCTGCTCGAGCGGGAGCACGTACGATACGGCCAGGTCGAGCGACGCTCGGCGCACCTCGCCCTTGTGCACCACGACCAGGGCCCCTTCCCCCCCAGGGTAGAGCACCAGCACCTGATCGCCCTGATTCATGCCCAGGGTGCGGTCATCGGGCCCTAGGGCCGTGATGGTCGCCGCGCGCGGCAGGGCGCGCACCTCGCTGGCCAGTGCCAGCACCGACTGTCCGGAGGTCAGCGGTGCCCGTGTGACGGTGCTGTCGGGATGATCGTAGACCGGCACGGTCTCGCGGGCGGTCCAGCGGCCGAGCTGACATCCCTCGAAGGGACAGGCGCCGGAATGCAGGACCTGCTCAGGCGGCGCCGAGGGACGTGGCAGGGTGTCGCTTCCATACGGGCCATCTGCCGATGGCCTGGGGGCCGGCGATGAACAGCCCGCGCCGGCGACCAGGGCGGTGCCGATGACCCACATCAGCACCTGATGCCGTGTCATGAGCCGTCTCCGGAGGGGGTAGCCGCGCTCCACGCGTCAGCGCGGCGCGTCGTTCTTCATCTCGACGACAATGACTTCCATCGGCTCCTTGCCGTAGTTCATGTCGCCGTGCTGGGTGCCGGGGGCATCGGGGCCGAGCCAGTAGGCCTTGCCCGTCTCCCAGGTCATCTTCTCCATCGTCTTGCCCTGGGCATCGACGACATCGAGCGTGCCGCCCTTGAGAGCGACGATGGTGCGACCGTGGTCATGGCGGTGGAGGGCCAGCGGCTGGTTCGGGTAGATGATCGATTTCCAGACCTTGACGTTGGCATTGTCGAACTGCGGTTCACGCCGGGTGCCTGAGGCCTGCTGCTGGTAGACCGCATCGACGGCGGCGGTGGCGAGGCAGACGGTGGCAAGGACGGCGAAGGCGAGGCGGGACGGGATCATCTGGGGAACCTCCGTAGAAACGCGAACCGGGTCGCCCCCGTCACTGGGGACGACCCGGCATGCGGTGACCTGGGGAACCTAGGCCGCGGCCGACTTGGCCGGCTGCGACAGGACCTTGCCGAAGACCTCGACGGCCTTCTTCATCTCGTCCATGGTGCCAACCGAGATGCGGGCGTGAGTCTTCTCGTAGGGCGGGAAGTCGCGCGCGACGAGCACGCCTTCCTTGAGGCACGCCTCGCGGAACTCGCGAGCCGGCCGCTTGATGTTGACGAACATGAAGTTGGTCTGCGAATCGGTCGGCGTGTAGCCGCGATCGGCGAACCACTTCTGCGTGAAGTCGCGGGCAGCCTTGTTGCGGGCCTGCTCGTCCTTCACCCACTGGTCGGGCACCTGCAGGGCGGCCTTGACGCCCATGAGGCCCATGATGGAGACGTTGTTGGTGCCGTCCCAGGCCTTGAGCTTGGCGATGGTGTCGGCGTGGGCGATGGCGAAGCCCATGCGGAGGCCGGCCATGCCGAGGCACTTCGAGAAGGTGCGGGCCACGATGACGCGGGGGTTCTGCACCGCCAGCGGAATCATGGTCTCGTAGCCGGGCATGGTGGCGTACTCGAAGTAGGCCTCGTCGACCAGCACGGTGGTATTCGGCGACTGCTTGGTCAGCATGTCGAGATAGGTGCGCGTGTCACTGGCCGTGACCGCGGTGCCCACCGGGTTGTTGGGGTTGCAGAAGAACACGAGGCCCGCGCCCTTCGACGCCTGCTGCATGGCATCGAGGTCCATGCGCAGATCGGCGGTGAGCTTGACGCCGGTGATCGGGTTGCCCATGAGGCGCGCGTAGTCGGCGCATTCCTCGTAGGCCGGGATCGTGGCGGTCAGGCCGGCGGTCTTCGACGTGAAGACGTGCGTCGAGGTGCGGAGCAGCTGCGTCGAGCCCGAGCCCAGCAGCACGTTCTCCGGCTTCACACCGTGCTTCTTCGCCAGCATGGCGGTGATTTCATCGACCGCCGCGTAGTTGTAGCGGCCCCCCTCGGCAAACGAGCCGCGGACGCCCGCGAGCACATCGGGGTGGCAACCAAGCGGGTTCTCGTTGCTGGAAAGAATGATGGGAGACGGCGCCCCCTGGGCCAACACCGCCTCGGATCCGAACAGCGAGCCTTCACGGCCACGCGCCCCGATCCACATTCCCGCCGCACCGACGCCCAGCGTCTGCACAAACGAACGTCGCGAGAGCGACATAGTGGACTCCTCCTTGACTCTGGACATCGGATTACTGCTGCTTGTCCTTGCTGGACGTTGTCGTAGTCGACCCCAGCACCTTCTTGAACACCTCGACGGCCTTCTTCATCTCGTCCATCGTGCCGAGCGAGATGCGGACGTGGGTCTTCTCGTAGGGCGGGAAGTCGCGACCGACCAGCACGCCCTGGGCGCGGCACGCATCGCGGAAGCCCGCGGCGGGACGCTTGATGTCCAGGAACAGGAAGTTGGTCTGCGAATCGGTGCCCGTAATACCCATGTCGGCGAAGGCCTTCATGGTGAAGTTGCGGACGTCGGTGTTGCGCTTGCGCTCGGCGACGATGTGCGCATCGTTGGCATAGCCGACGATCGCGCCTCCGAGCGTGAGGGTGCCGAGCCCGTACGGCATCTTGAAGGCGGCAATCGACTTGACCGTCGGAGCGTGCCCGATGGCGTAGCCGGCACGCAGGCCAGCCATCCCGTAGGCCTTCGAGAAGGTGCGGGTCACAAACACGTTCGGCGTGGCCAGCGCAACGTCGATCATCGAGCCGTAGGACGGGTCGGTGACGTAGTCGTGGTAGGCCTCGTCGATGAGGATCACGGTGTCGGGCGAGGCCGCGCGAATGGCCTTGACCATGTCGACGACCGCCGACTTGCCGTGCACCGTCGCCGTCGGGTTGTTGGGGTTGCAGAAGAACACCAGGCCGGCGCCCTTCGACGCCTCGACCATCTTCGCGATGTCGATGCGCAGCTTCCCGTCGAGGGCAGCCTCGCGGACGGGGATGCCCATCTTCTTCGCCATGTCGCGGGGCGTCTCGTAGGACGGCCACGCGGTGACCAGCGGCTTGGTAGCCGAGGTGAAGGCGCGCACGGAGTGGAGCAGGAGTTCGCCAGAGCCGGGCGCCAGCAGGACGTTTTCGTTCTTCGCGGCGTTCTTCTGCGCGATGGCGCTGATGAGGGCGCCTTCGGTCTGCTTGGCGTTGAAGGGGTAGCGGTGGGCTTCGGGGAACTTGCCCACGATGGCGTCGAGCACGTGCTGACCGGGCCCGAGGGGGTTTTCATTGCTGGCGATGCGAATCGGGCGGGCCCCAGCGGCCATGCCCTGCTCGCCAAACTCTGTCAGACCGGCTTCACGGCCGCGCGCGGCAATCCACTCGGCGGGAGAGGATGCTTCGACGGGCGAGAGACGCTGAAAGAGTCGCCGACGGCTCAGCGACATACACTTGCCTCCTTGGTGTCCTGCGGCGGGGATTGCCGTCAGGAATCTCGTTCAGCCCGGATTCTACACGCAATGGCTACGTGGTGCCAGCGGCCTCTGACGGGGCAGCCGGCCCCCCGGTCAGGTAGCCCCCGGCCCGCCGGAGTGCCGGGGGAGGCCCGACGAAATACAGGAGGTCGCCCCCCACAAACTCCCATTCGACCGGGGGCGGGGTGGCCATCTCGTCGCCCCGCTTCACCGCCACCACTGTCACGCCCACCGCAGCCCGCAGGTCGAGGGCCGCCAGGGACTGCCCCACCGCCCAGGCGTCGGGTTGCAGCAAGTGCGTGCGGACGGGCGTGTCGCCAAACGCCTCGATGACGGACCGGGCCACCGGTCCCACCGGCAGGGCCGTCCTCGCACTGGGGGCCTCGGTGGCTTCGCGGGCGGCATCAACGAGGGCCTCCACCTGCTGGCCCGGGACGTCGAGCTGCACCAGCAGCTGGGACATGACCTCGATCGAGGCCTCCAGTTCCTCGGCCACGGCCAGCGTGGCGCCCGCGTGGCGCATCCGCTCGGCCTCGGTCCGGAAGCGCGTCCGCACGAACATCGGCACGTCGCGCCGCAGGGCGCGCACGCTGCGAACGGCCCGCTCGGTGGCCCCGGGGTCGGACAGCACCGCCACGACTGCCGAGGCCTGCCCGATGCCGGCGGCGCGCAGCGGCTCCTCGGCCGTGGCATCGCCGTACAGAATGGCGTGACCCGCGGTGAGCGCGCTGCGCACGGACGAGCCGTTGAGGTCGAGCGCCACGTGGGGCCGGCCGATGGCCGACAAGGCCTGCGACACCAGCCGGCCGCCCTCGCCGAACCCAAGGATGATGACGTGGTCCCGCCAGCGGTGCTCGTCGCCGGCGGGGCCTGCCTCATCGCCGCCCGACGCCCGGGTCAGGCGCGCCGCCAGCCGGGGCGCTGCGCCCACGATGGCCGGCGCCAGCGCCATCGTCACCACGCTGGCCCCGAGGAGAATCGACCACTGCTGGCCACCGATGGCCCCGTGCGTGACGGCCTCGGCGCCGAGCACGAACGAGAACTCGCCGACCTGCGCCAGCGCAAAGGCCGCCGTCACCCCGACCCGGGGTGAGATGCCCGCCAGCCGGAAGGCCAGCGCCGCCCCGGCCGCCTTCAGCAGCACCATCCCTGCGGCCACCAGCAGCACGAGGGGCAGCACGGGCAGCAGATCCGCCGGGCGCACCAGCAGGCCCACCGACACGAAGAACAGGCTCGTCAGCAGGTCGCGCAACGGCCGGACTTCCGCATGAATCTGGTGGCTGTACTCGCTCTCATCGAGCACCAGGCCGGCCAGGAAGGCTCCGACCGTCATCGAGAGCCCCAGCACCGAGGCCACCCAGGCCGCGCCCAGGCTGGCGACGAGGACCGTCAGGCTGAAGGCCTCACGACCGGCCAGCGTGGCCCATCGGAAGAGGATGGGCAGTGCCAGGCGGGTCACCAGCGCCAGCCCGATGCCAATGACCGCAATCTGCGTCAGGGCGCGGCCCAGGCTGGCGCCGTTCGACCCGAACAGCACAGGCGCCAGCACGAGCGCCACCAGCGCCAGCACGTCCTGCAGCAGCAGCACCCCGAGGGCAAGGCTGCCGTGCGGCGCATGCAGTTCGTTGCGCCGCGTGAGCTCGCGCACCACAATCGACGTGCTGGAAATCGCCACGAAGAACGTGGCAAACAGCAGTGTCTCGGTGCGTGGCCCCAGCAGCCACCAGGCACACGGCGCCACGGCCAGCATCGTGCCGGCCATCTGGGCCCCGCCGCCGACCACCGCGTTCCGCCAGAGCCGCCGAATCTCGTGGACCGACAGGTCCAGCCCCACCATGAACAGCAGCAGCGCGATCCCGACTTCCGACAGCGTCCGCACCGATTCATCCGACGACACCAGGCCCAGGCCGCCGGGGCCGGCGATGACCCCGGTCACAATGAGGCTGATGATGCCCGGCAGGCGCAGGCGGCTGCCCAGCAGCAGGAACACCAGCGCCAGCCCGTAGAGGACGACGACATCCTGGATGATTGAGTGACCGTGCATCGTGCCCTTCACTGTAGCCGACGCGGCGTCTGCGGTACCATGACCGTGTGCCATCTCCCCTCGAACTGGCCACCGTCGTCGCGGTCTCCACGGTCTCCGGAGCCGTCAATGTTGTCGCCGGCGGCGGATCGTTCCTGACCCTCTCCCTGCTGCTGCTGATCGGCGTTCCCGCCCCGGTGGCCAACGCGACGAACCGGGTCGGTGTCCTCACGCAGAGTCTTGCAGGCCTCTGGGGCTTTCATCGCCACGGGGTCGTCGACTGGCGGTGGGCACTCAGGGTCAGCCTGCCGGCCATGGCCGGTGCCGGCTTCGGCGCCTGGCTGGCGCTGGCGATTCCGCCGCACGCCTTCTCGGGCATGCTGGCGACCATCATGCTGGTCATGACGGGCTGGTCGCTGTGGCGGCAGCGTGCCTCGTCCGGGTCGGCCAGCACCGCAGGCACGCCCTGGGGGCCCCTGGCGACCAACCTCGGATTTTTCCTGATGGGGGTCTATGGCGGATTCATCCAGGCCGGCATCGGGTTCCTGCTGCTGGCCTTCACCTCGGCGGCCGGCTTCGACCTCGTCAAGGGGAATGCGATCAAGCTGCTGCACGTGCTGCTGATGACCCTTGTGGCCCTGGCTGTCTTCGGCAGTGCCGGCACCATCGACTGGAGCATGGGCCTGGCGCTCGGCATCGGCAACTTCATCGGCGGGTCGCTCGGGGTGCGACTGGCCATGGCCCTCGGCCACACGTGGATTCAGCGCATTGTCACCGTCGCCATGGTGCTCTTCGCCGTGCTGCTCTGGTTCGGCTGAGCCGGGGGCGTCACACGGCTCTGCTAGTCTACGGACGTGGCGACGACGCGAACGCGGACAACGGGACGCCGGCCCCGGCGCACCACCGGCGACCTCCGGCACCCCTCGCTCTACATCAACCGCGAACTGAGCTGGCTGGCCTTCAACCGGCGCGTGCTGGCGCAGGCCAGCGATGTCAGCCATCCCCTGCTGGAACGCGTGAAGTTTCTCGCCATTGCCGGCACCAACCTCGACGAATTCTTCATGGTGCGCGTGGCGACCATCCTGAAGAAGTCGCGCGCAGGCATCGAGGACACCTCGGTCGATGGCCTGTCCAACGAGGAAGAGCTGGCCCTGATCCGCCGGCACGCGCTGGCACACGCCAATGACCAGGCCGCCTGCTGGGACGAGCACCTGCGCCCCCTGCTGGCGAAGGCGGGCATCCAGCTACTCGACCCCGGGCAATTCACACCGGCCATCGATACCTGGCTACGGCGCCATTTCAAGGCACAGATCTTTCCGGTGCTCACACCGCTGGCCTTCGATCCGGGCCATCCATTTCCGTACATCTCGAACCTCAGCATGAACCTGGCGGTGCGCGTGCGGCACGGCGGCCGCACCAAGTTTGCCCGCGTCAAGGTACCGGGCATGCTGCCGCGGTTCATCGCCCTGCCGGACGAACTGGCGCCGGCTCCGGGGATGTCGTTCGTCTTCCTCGAGGATGTCATCCGCCGGAATCTCGACGCGCTCTTCCCGGGGACACAGATCGAGGGCGCCCACCTGTTCCGCATCATCCGCGACACCGACATGGTGATTCAGGAGGATGAGGCCGACGACCTGCTGGAAACCGTGGACCGCGGGCTCAAGCAGCTGCGCTACGGCGCCCTCTCGCTGCTGCAGGTCGAGTCGGACATGCCGCGGCGCATCCTGAACAACCTCATCGACAACTTCGAGATTCATGAGGACGTCGTCGTCCGGACGTCCAGCCGCCTCGGGTTCGGCGACTGGCACCAGCTGGCCCGGCTGCCGCGTCCCGCCCTGAAGTATCCCGGCTTCACGCCGGCGACGCGCTGGGCCCCGGACGACGCCGACCAGGTGTTCGCGCAGATCGCCGACGAGGACGTGCTGGTGCACCATCCGTTCGACTCGTTCACGTCAGTCGAGACGTTCCTGCGCGCGGCGGTGGCCGACCCTGCGGTGGTCGCCATCAAGATGACGCTCTACCGCATCGGGCCGAACTCGCCGCTCATCGAGATGCTGATCGAGGCGGCCGAGCAGGGCAAGCAGGTGGCGGTGCTGGTGGAGCTGAAGGCGCGGTTCGACGAGCGCAACAACATCGCCTGGGCGCACCGGCTCGAGTCGGCCGGCATTCACGTGGTGTATGGCCTGGTCAACCTCAAGGTGCACTGCAAGCTCTGCCTGGTGGTGCGGCAGGAAGGCGACGGCATCCGCCGCTACGCGCACATCGCCACCGGCAACTACAACCGCAGCACGTCGCAGTTCTACACGGACATCGGCCTCTTCACGGCCGACACCCGGTTGCTAGACGACGTCAGTGAAGTGTTCAACGCGCTGACCGGCTACTCGAGCCGGCACACCTTCACATCGCTGCTGGTGGCGCCGGAGGGGCTGCGGCGCGGATTCCGCGAGCTCATCACCCGCGAAATCGCGCATGCCCAGGCGGGCCGTCCGTCGGGCATCGCCATCAAGAACAACGCCGTCGCCGATCCCGGGATGATTCGCCTGCTCTACCAGGCCTCGCAGGCCGGCGTGCCCATCCGGCTGCTGGTGCGCGGGGTGTGCTGCCTGCGGCCGGGCATCCCGGGAGTGAGCGACCGCATCGAGGTGCGATCGATTGTGGGCCGCTTCCTCGAGCACTCGCGCCTCTACCTGTTCGAGAACGGCGGCCAGCCCGAGGTCTACCTCGGCAGCGCCGACCTCATGGAGCGGAACCTCGACCGACGCGTCGAGGTGCTGTGCCCGGTGACCGATCCGCACTGGAACGCACACCTGCGCACCGTGGTGTTCGAGACGCTGTGGCGGGACACGGTACGCGCCTGGCAGCTGCATGCCGACGGCACCTACACGCGCGTGCCGCGCCCGGCCGGCGGCAGCGCCCTCGATGCCCAGGCGGCGCTGCTGGGCCATTACACCGTGCGATCACTCGACCCCCCGGAGCCCCCCGTCGCAGCCGGTGGAGACTGACCGGGTGCGGGGCCGCGGTCAGGAGAACCAGCGGCCCGCGATGGTGTCGCGGCGGATGATGGTCTCGGCGCGATCGGAGCCTGTGGAAATGACGGCCATCGGCACGCCGGTCACCTCTTCCAGGCGCGCGATGTAGCGGCGCGCCTCGACCGGCAGTTCCTCGAACCGCGTCACTCCGCGCGTGGGCGTCGACCATCCGGGCCACGATTCATAGACCGGCGTGCACGCCGCCAGCGTGCGTGCATCGGCGGGCAGCGCATCGATGGTGCGGCCGTCGACGCGGTAGCCGGTGCAGATGTCCACCGAGGGCAGCCCGTCGAGCACATCCATCTTGGTGAGGGCCAGCGCGTTGATGCCGTTCACGCGCACGGCGTAGCGCACGGCCACCGCATCGAACCACCCGCAGCGCCTCGGCCGCCCCGTGGATGCGCCGTACTCCTGCCCCGTCTCGCGCAGCCGCTCGCCCACGGCGCCGTGCAGTTCGGTCGGCAGGGGTCCTTCGCCGACGCGGGTGAGATAGGCCTTGGCCACGCCGAGCACGCCGTGAATGGCCTGCGGTGGAAGTCCCAGGCCGGTGCAGGCACCGCCGATGGAGGCGTTCGACGAGGTGACATACGGATAGGTGCCGTGGTCGATGTCCAGCATCGTCCCCTGGGCACCCTCGATGAGGACGCGGTCGCCGCGGCGCACGGCTTCGTCGAGCAGCAGCGACACGTCGGCGGTCCAGCGCCGCATCCGGTCGCCGTGGGCGAGCAGCTGATCGTAGACGGCCTGCCAGTCCATGCGCGTGTCGCGGATGATCTGGTTGCGCGCATGCACGTTCTCGCGCACCGCCTCGGCCAGCTCCGGCGTGTCAACCAGGTCGCACACGCGGATGCCGCGCCGCCCGATCTTGTCTTCGTAGGCAGGTCCGATGCCGCGCGACGTGGTGCCGATCTTGCGCTCGCCGCGCCGGGCCTCGCTGAGCACGTCGAGCTCGCGGTGGTAGGGCAGGATGATGTGCGCCTTGTCGCTGATGACCAGCCGGTCGCCGACCTCGATGCCGAGCGACGCCAGTTCGTCAATCTCACGGAAGAGGGCCTCGGGGTCGATGACCACTCCGTTGCCGATGAGGCAGCGCACGCCGGCGTGCAGGATGCCCGACGGAATGAGGTGGAGGACGAACTTGCGCCCCTCGACGTACACCGTGTGACCGGCGTTGTGGCCACCCTGATAGCGGGCGACCAGACGAAAATGCGGCGTCAGCAGGTCGACAATCTTCCCCTTGCCTTCGTCGCCCCACTGCGCGCCCAGCACCGCAATATTCATCGCTCTACTGTATCCTACGCGGCATGATTCTCCTCGACGGCGCCTCGCTCACGCTGGCCGATCTGGTGACCGTGGCCGATGGTGCATCCCCGGTGGCACTGGCTCCGTCGGCGCGTGCCCAGGTGGCCCGATCGCGTGCGGTGGTCGACCGCCTCGCCGATGGCGCCGCCGCGGTCTACGGCGTCAACACCGGCTTCGGTAACTTCGCGGAGACCCGCATCTCGCGCGACGATCTGGCGCGCCTCCAGACCAACCTCATCCGCAGCCATGCCACTGGCGTCGATGCGCCGCTGCCGCCCCGCGCGGTGCGCGCGATGATGGCGCTGCGGGCCAACGTGCTCGCCAAGGGATTCTCGGGCATCCGTCCCGCCACGCTCGAGGCCTTGCTGGCGCTGCTGCAGCACGGCATCCATCCGTATGTGCCGAGCCGGGGATCAGTCGGGGCCAGCGGCGACCTGGCGCCACTCGCGCACCTGGCTCTGGTGCTGATTGGCGAGGGTGAGATCTGGGACGGCCAGCACCGCGGCGACGGCGCGGCCGCATTGCGGGCGGCACACCTGATGCCCGTCGACCTCGGGCCCAAGGAAGGCCTGGCGCTCATCAACGGCACGCAGGCCTCGACCGCCGTGCTGGCCCTGGCCCTCGACGGTGCGTGGCAGCTGGCGCGCGCGGCCGACATCATCGCCGCCCTCAGCATCGACGCGCTGCTCGGCTCTGTGCGCCCCTTCGATGCGCGCATCCATGCGGCGCGGCCGTTTGCCGGCCAGCAGGCCGCCGCCGCCAATGTGCGACAGTTGCTCGCCGACAGCCCGCTGAACGCGTCGCACGCCCACTGCGGACGCGTGCAGGATGCCTACTCGGAGCGCTGCGTGCCGCAGGTGCACGGCG
>Ga0315902_10002889_pt1 | contig 26214 bp, 32 predicted proteins | sample LakEriMetagenome_9_FD_203523 | JGI IMG/M metagenome (GOLD analysis project Ga0315902, IMG submission 203523) | Freshwater fungal communities from buoy surface, Lake Erie, Ohio, United States - Buoy 12 MA117 | ecosystem: Environmental > Aquatic > Freshwater > Lake > Lake biofilm | place: USA... | reverse complement strand
GGCGATCTGCTCGGGGAACAGCCGTGGGTTCACCGTGTGCAGCACCGCGCCCATGCCCATCGCGCCGTACCAGGCTTCGATGTGGCGCTCCGTGTTCCAAGCGAGCGTGGCGACGCGGTCGCCCATCTGGACGCCGCGCTCTTGCAGCGCGTTGGTCACCTGTTTGGCCCGGCGCCAGATATTGCCGTAGGTGGTGCGCGAGATTGGGCCTTCGACGCTGCGCGTGACGACTTCGCGGCGCGGGAAATTGGCTTTCGCGTGGTCGAGAACCTTGTCGACCGTCAACGGCCAATTCTGCATGAGCCCGAGCATTACCTTCACGCCTCCCTACACTTCTGATTGGAGGCAATAAAGCAACCCAGACGGCGCAACGCAAACGCTGCGTCAGGCGGCCTTGGCGGTTTTCTGCTCTGGGGTCGCCTCCGGCGGCGCTTTCTTTGCGCCAAAAACGGCGTCGAGCCGCGCTTGCAGGGCACGCGCATCGACCCGGTGCGGCGCGCCGAAGTGAAACACAAGGCCAAAGATCGCCGGTGCGGAGAATTGCACAAAGGCCGGGCGCGCGACGCACTGGCGCGTCGGCTCCGGCCAAAGCGAGGCGATCAAAGCGGCGCGCTGATGCGAGATCGTGTTGCGGTCGAGCTGGGCGCGATGGGCGTCGTCGATGGCGGGCACGAGGCGCTTTTCATGCGTGGGCGGCTTGGTCGGCATCGCCCGCAGCATCAACGCCGCCACCGCCCTGTCGAACCCGCGCACGCCAGCGCCTCCTTGAGTCTGGGAATGACCCAAACTCGGCGCGCGCGGTTGAAAGAAGCGTTAAGGGTAGAGGCGAGACTTGGACCAAGAGCTGCTGGCGGCGTCGCGCGTGAACACGAGCCGGTCATGCAAGCGAAACGGCCGGTCGCGCCAGAATTCGATCGCCAGCGGAACGAGCCTGTAGCCACCCCAATATTCCGGACGCGGCACATCACCCAAGCCATACTTGGCGGCGAACTCGGCGATGCGCTTTTCGAGCGCGAGACGATCTTCAAGCGGTCGCGATTGTTGACTGGCCCACGCGCCCAGGCGCGCGCCGCGATCGCGGCTTTGGAAATATGCGTCCGCCTCCTCCGTCGTCACGCGCTCGATTAGGCCGCGCACGCGCACCTGGCGGCGCAGGCTCTTCCAGTGAAACACGACAGCGGCGCGCGGGTTGGCTTCAAGCTGGCGGCCCTTGGCGCTTTCGGCGTTCGAGTAGAAGGCAAAGCCGCGATTGTTGAAATCCTTCAGGAGCACCATGCGCACATCAGGGAAGCCCGAGGCGTCGGCGGTGGCGAGCGCCATGCCGTTCGGGTCATTGGGCTCTTTCTCCTTGGCTTCCTTGAACCAGCGCGCGAAGAGCGCAAACGGTTCGCTTTCAGCAAACAAGGTCGCGTCGTCCGGCGGCGGCTGGGCGGCGGGATCGTATTTCGGCGACGGCGGGATCAGGTCGTTGGACAAGGGCGGCTCCTGCGCCTCTCTTAGCACGCCCACGCGCGCATCCGAATGCGCCTGGCGCCGCATCCCAAAGATGAGGGAGGGATTTCCATGAATGGTTCTTATCGGCGCTATGCGCCATCGTCGCTTGTGCGGGCGCGACAGCCGCCGCCCAGCCCTACCGATTAACCGATCTTACCGACGAATTTGGCGCCGCCTACGATCGCACCGAGGGCATGCCGCTTGAGGTGCGCATCAAGGCGTTCAAGACCGACGTGGCGCCGCTGTTTCCAGATTTTTACGGGCGTGCGCGCTTCAGCACGATCACGCAGGCTCAATACGATGCGCGCATCGGGCGCGCGATCGAGCGCTTTCGAGCCGAGCGCGAGGCCTATCTCAGTCGCTCGGCTTCGTTCGTCGCGCTGCTTGACCCGGCCTATGCGAGCTTCACGCGCGCTTTCCCCAACATGGGCGAATTCGGCGACGTCTATCTGCTCCATTCCCTAGGTGAAATGGACGGCGGCACGCGCAGTTTCAGCAATGGAGTCGTTCTGATCTTCGGGGCCGACGTGATGGGCCGCGTTCACCCCGATGACGACGTGGAGGCATTCTTTCACCACGAGCTCTTTCACATCTACCATCAACGGGCGTTCCAGGAGTGCGCGGAAGTGTGGTGCTCGCTCTGGAGCGAAGGGCTCGCCGTGCATGTTTCGCGGGAACTCAATCCCGACGCCACGGACGCGCAATTGCTGCTGACCACGCCGGAAGACATCCCGACCGCCGTGAACGCCAATCTGACCGAGGCCGTCTGCACGGTGCGCGAACGCCTCGATTCCAGCGCCAGCGCCGACCTTGCCGCACTTTTTAGCTTCAGCCGCTTGAACGAGCGCTTGCCGCCCCGATTTGGGTATTATGTCGGCTACCTGGTCGCACGCGAGGCGGGGCGCAGGCATTCAATTCAGGATTTGGCGCGTCTCGACGCGGCGGCCGCCCGCCCTGTCGTCGAGGCGGCGCTCGTGCAATTGGCGCGATGTGAGGGGTAATGATCGTCTATTCTCTGCACGGCGAGCGGGTCGCCGAGGTCAGTCATCGCGGCGACCCGCTTGAGAGCGAGCGCGACGCGACGGATTTGATCGCAGAGGCGCTGAGCTCAGATGCGCACCTGGTCGCCATTCCGGCGGAGCGGCTGAGCACGGATTTCTTCCAGCTCAGCACGCGCAAGGCCGGCCACTTCATCCAGAAGTTCGTTAATTATCGCCTGCGCGTCGCCATTCTTGGCGACATCTCACACCACGTTGCGCAATCAGCGCCATTGGCGGATTTCGTACGCGAATCCAATCGCGGGCGGGACGTCTGGTTCGTGCGCGACAGCAAGGAATTGGGCGCGCGGCTGGCGCCCGCGAAGTGAGCGGCGTTGCCCGCGCAAGCGGCTTGTGTCACTGACGGGACACGATGTCCCACAACACGTTCGGCCACCTTTTCCGCGTCACCACCTGGGGCGAAAGCCACGGGCCGGCGTTGGGCTGCGTGGTCGATGGCTGCCCGCCCGGTCTGCCTTTGTCGGTCGCCGACATTCAATATTGGCTGAACCGACGCAAACCCGGCACCAGCCGCTTCGTGACCCAGCGCCAAGAAGCGGATGAAGTGAAAATCCTCTCCGGCGTGTTCGAGGACGATCGCACCGAAGGGCCGGTCACCACCGGCGCGCCGATTTCGCTGCTGATCGAAAACACCGATCAGCGCAGCAAGGATTACAGCAACATCCGCGATAGGTATCGGCCGGGTCATGCCGATTATGTTTATGACGCGAAATATGGCGTGCGCGATTATCGCGGCGGCGGGCGTTCATCAGCGCGGGAGACGGCGGCGCGTGTGGCGGCGGGCGCGGTGGCGCGGCGTATTCTGGGCGATGACATCGTGATCCGCGCAGCCCTCGTGCAGATCGGTAAAGTGAAAATCGATCGCGCGCGCTGGGATTGGAACGAGGTTGAGAACAACCCGTTCTGGTCGCCCGATGCGCAAGCGGCGAGCGCCTGGGAAAAGCTGCTCGACGAGACCCGCAAGGACGGCAATTCCGTCGGCGCCATTCTCGAGGTTGAAGCAACCGGCGTGCCGGCCGGTTGGGGCGCGCCGGTTTATGGCAAGATCGATGCTGAGATCGCTGGCGCAATGATGAGCATCAATGCCGTCAAAGGCGTCGAGATCGGCGCGGGCTTTGAAGCGGCCGAACTGACGGGCGTTGAGAACGCCGACGAAATGCGCGCAGGCAATGAAGGCAAGCCAGTGTTCTTGTCGAACCGCGCCGGCGGCGTGCTGGGCGGCATCTCGACCGGCCAGCCGATTGTGGCGCGGATCGCGATCAAGCCCACCTCCTCCATCCTCACGCCGCGTCTCTCGGTCACCAAGGACGGCGCCAACACTGAAGTGATGACCAAGGGCCGCCACGATCCGTGCGTGGGCATTCGTGCGGCGCCTGTGGGCGAGGCGATGCTCGCCTGCGTGCTGGCGGACGCAAAGCTGCGCCATCGCGGACAGACTGGCGGCTAATCGGGGGAAGATATGCGTAAGCTGCTGGCGGTCTGCGCCGCCCTATTCATCTCAGCATGTACGCCGCCCGCGCCCAGCTACAATGTCGAAGAGCGATCGATCGCGGACCTGCGGGCGGACTTGGAGTCCGGCGTCGTCACCAGTGAACAACTCGTACAGGCCTATCTCGATCGCATTGCCGCGATTGATGATGCGGGCCCAACACTCAACAGCGTGATCACGCTCAACCCACAGGCGCTTGAACAAGCCCGTGCGCTCGACGCCGAGCGCGCCGCGGGCCGTATCCGTGGACCCCTGCACGGCATCCCGATCCTGCTAAAGGACAATATCGAAACCGCCGATCCGATGCCGACAACGGCTGGTTCGTTGGCGCTGATCAACAATATCACCAATCGCGACGCGTCGCTCGTGGCGCGGTTGCGCGAAGCCGGCGCTATCATTCTCGGCAAAACCAATTTGTCGGAGTGGGCAAACATCCGCTCCTCGGCGTCCGTGAGCGGCTGGAGCGCCGTCGGCGGCCTGACGCGCAATCCCTATGCGCTTGATCGAAACGCATGCGGCTCTTCTTCTGGCTCAGGCGCTGCAATCGCGGCAAGCCTCGCCGCCATCGCCGTCGGCACCGAGACGGACGGTTCGATCGTTTGCCCATCGTCCGTGAACGGGCTTGTCGGCATCAAGCCGACTGTGGGCCTGATATCGCGCAGCCATGTCGTGCCGATCAGCCACACGCAGGACACCGCTGGCCCAATGGGCCGCTCCGTCATGGATGTCGCGCTTCTTCTCAGTGTTATGGCCGGCGCCGATCCAAACGACGCCGCCACGGCCCAAGCCGACAATCTACGCCAAGACTATAGCGCCGCCCTCGACGTCAACGCACTCCGCGGGCGACGACTTGGCGTGATGCGCTTTGCGGCCGGCTTCCACTCCGGCGTCGATCGTCGCTTTGAAGCAGCACTTGGCCAACTCCGTGCGGCCGGCGCCGAAATCATCGAGATCGAAACGGCCCCACCCGGCTGGGACAGCATCGGCCAAGACGAGTTCACGGTGCTGCTGGCCGAGCTTCGCTCAGACTTGGACGCCTATCTCGCGACAACGCCCGGCAGCGTCGAGACGCGCACGCTCGCGGATGTAATCGCCTTCAACGCCAATACGCCGGCGGAAACCGTGTTCTTCGGCCAGGAATTGTTCGAAGCGGCGCAAGCAACCGGCGGGGTGACCAGCACCGATTACCAGGCAGCGCAACGGCGCGCGGTCGCTGGGGCCTCATCCGCTATCGATGCAATGCTGCAGAGCAATCGCGTCGATGCGTTGATTGCACCAACAACGGGGCCAGCCTGGACCAGCGATGTCGTCAACGGCGATCATTATGTCGGCGGCGGCGCCAGCATGCTTCCCGCAGTGTCCGGCTATCCGCACGTTACCGTACCGATGGGTTTGGTCCACGGCTTGCCAGTCGGACTCTCGTTCATCGGCGGCGCCTGGACTGAAGCGCAATTGCTCTCCTACGCCTACGCCTATGAGCAGAGTGCGCAGCCACGGACGCCACCGGGCTATTTGCCGACGCTCAATCAAGCCGAGCACATCGCGCCTGCGCTAACGGGACAGGGAACACGCTAACCCGCCCTAGCGCTAAAGCTTGCCTTGCCCGGCTTTTGCCGCCAATTCCTACCCCCAAGGGACGGCTGAGCGCATGGCGCTCGCTTGTGGGAGAGGTTCAGCGACATGGCGGACGCGACGCAGGAGCGACAGAAGGGCATTCTTGGCCTGATCGAGCGCGCGGGCAACAAACTGCCCGACCCAGTCTTCATCTTCTTTTGGCTCATCGGCATTTTGATCGCCGGCTCGGCGATTGCGGCGGCCCTTGGCTATTCTGCGCAACACCCCACGCAATTGGATGAAAGCGGCCAGCCCGTCATCATCACTGCCGCCAGCATGCTCTCGCCTGAAAACATCCGCCGCCTCTGGGTGGAGATGCCGGCGACGTTCACGCACTTCCATCCGCTGGGCTACGTGCTGGTGGTGATGCTGGGCGCGGGCGTTGCCGAGCGCTCGGGCCTGTTTGCGAGCGCGATGCGCGCGGGCGTAAAGGACGCGCCGAAATTCTTGCTGACGCCTGCGGTCGCGTTCGTCGGCATGATGGGCAATCTCGCCGCGGACGCTGCTTATGTCGTGCTCATCCCGCTTGCGGGCGTGCTCTATGCGGCGGCTGGGCGCCATCCCATCGCCGGCATTGCCGCGGCGTTCGCGGGCGTATCGGGCGGCTTCTCCGCCAATTTGTTGCCGGGCCAGCTCGACGCGCTGCTGTTCGGCATCACTGAAACGGCGGCCGAGCAATTGGCGCCCGGTTGGGACGCCAACATCGCCGGCAATTGGTTCTTTATCGCCGCAATGCTGGTCGTGTTTTTGCCGGTGATCTGGTTCGTGACCGACGTGATCATCGAGCCGCGCTTGAAACGCTACGCCACGCCGGACGGCGAAGCGATGCAAAATCTTGGCGACGCCAATGCGCCGCTAACTGCCGACGAGAAAAAGGGGCTGGGCCGCGCAGGGCTTGCGGCGCTGTTCGTCGTGGCGCTTTGGGCGGCGTTCGTGTTCATGCCCGGCACGCCCCTGATCGATGAAGAAGCCGCGATCCCGCAAGCGCGCATCACGCCCTTCTACCAATCGCTGGTGGCGGGCTTCTTCGTGCTTTTCCTCGCGGCGGGCTGGGCGTACGGCGCGGCGGTTGGGACGGTGAAAAACCATCGTGACGCGGTGAAGATGATGGCGGGCGCCATGGGCGACCTCTCCTATTATCTCGTGCTTGCGTTTGCGGCCGCGCACTTCGTGGCGATGTTCAATTGGTCCAACCTCGGACTCATTTTCGCAGTGCAGGGCGCGGCGGCGATCGAGGATTCGGGTTTGCCGTTGCCTGCCCTGCTGGTGCTGATCGTGGCGTTCACGGCGCTGATCAATCTGTTCGTGGGCTCGGCCAGTGCGAAATGGGCGCTAATGGCGCCGGTGCTGGTGCCGATGATGATGCTGCTGGGCGTCAGCCCGGAAATGACCACGGCCGCTTATCGCGTCGGCGACGGGGCCACCAACATCATCACGCCGCTCATGGTCTATTTCCCGCTTGTGCTGACCTTCTGCCAGCGCTGGCGCACCGATTTCGGTCTGGGCAGCCTAACCGCGACCATGCTGCCCTATTCGATGTGGATTCTGATTGTTGGCGTCGGCCTTACCTTCGCGTGGGTCTATATTGACCTGCCGCTCGGTCCGGGCGCCGTGGTCGACTACACGCTGCCGCAAACGCCGGCTCCGTAAGCCCCCAACGGTGGGTTCGCGATGAAGCGAACCTACCGTTACAGGGACATAATCCGTCGCTTCTTGGCTTAGCGCGCGAGTGCGTGTAAGAAAAATCACGCGCCGCGCGAAATGCGTGCGGCGGCGAAACGGTTTGAGCCGCCGGAGCGATCCATGTTCGAGCGTATCAACCTCCCGCGCAAACCGCTTGTGCGAGCCCGTGCGGCCGCGCGGCAATTGAGCCGCCGCGCGCGGGCCTTCTGGGCCCTACCGGCCAATCGTGAGCGGAGCAAAGCGTCAGCCGTATTTGCCGCGATCTTCGCGTTCACGGCTGTGGGTGTCGATTATGTTGTCACAGGCGGTCCGGATTGGAATCCGGGCGGCGTGGCGTACGCGATGGAAGTAAGCCAAACGCAAACGCACGGCGAGCTCGTTGTTCGCGCCGGCCCACTGGCGCCGACGCAGAACACTGAGGACGAGGCCTGGATCGAGATCGCGCCGATCGATTATAGTTTCACCACGGAAACCCTGCTCGGCGGCCCGGACACAATACTGGCTTCCTATGAGCCGTTTGCGGATGGCGTCACCCGCGATGGGGACAAGCCGGATGCGCTGGCCGCGACGTTCGAGGCGCAGTCTGGCAAGGCCCAGCCGCTCTAACCTCAGTTCAGCACGGAACTGCAAGCGCTCTGCTCTGTTTGTCGGGCGGAGGCTATGGCCATGCTCGAACATCGCCCGGTATTGAAAGAACGTCTGCTCGCCTGCGCCGTGTTTGGGGCGCTTGGGATCGGCGTGCTTGCCGCATCTGATGTGATGGTGACGGGCGGGTTTGATTTCCCGTCCACCGAGCGCAGCGCCCATGCCGACACGCCAAACTATTTCCAGATCGCGGCTGAGACTTGGTCGGAGCGGATGATGCCGGAAGCGAATGTGCAGGACGTGGCGTGGAATGAAGCTCTGCCTTTGGACGCAGACTACTCATCCTATGAGGCCGAGACATTGGTGGGCGCGGCCGACGATCCGGACGCCCGCTTCATCGCCCAGCGCCAAGGCCCGACTGAAGAGGAGCTGGGGCGCGAGATAGCTTCAATGTATGCAGCTTTGCCAAGCGCATCGGACGATAGCGCCTATGCGGACGAGGCATACGCTGAAGAGAGCCACTACGACGACGCCGATTCTGCGGAGGCCGCAGGCGTCTCGGACGGCAAAGACGCTAGCGCTTACGGAAACGCGTCACCTTGGTGAGGAAGGCGTTTTCAACCTCTTCAACGTCGAAGCCCTGCTCCGCAAACATCGCCGCGAAATCTTCGTTGAGGTACGTCCCGAAATACGGCTCGTGAAACCCGATCGGGAAATATTCGAGCATTTGGTCGAGATCGGCGCTGTCGCCGGTCTGGATTGAATCCGCCAACACGAACACGCCGCCCGGCTTAATGAGGCGCCCGATTTCGCGCGCAACATCGCGGCGCACGCGCGGCGGCAATTCGTGGAAGAGATAAACGCACGTCGCGGCGTCAAAGCTCGCGTCTTCGAACGGCGCTTGCTCTACAGCGCCGTTGACGACCTCCACCTGCGACCAAGACGCCAAGCGCTTGCGCGCCTCTTCGCAATAGGCGGGCGAAAGATCGAGGCCGGTTGCGTTGATGCGGGGGTATGCATCAAGGATTTGGCGCAGGAAGCGGCCATTGCCGCAGGCGAGATCGACCAGCTTCACGCGCCGCTGATCCGTGCCGCGAATGGCGCGCGCGAGTGAACCAATGGCGATGCGGCGCATCGCATCGGCCGCGCCGCCGAACAAGATTTCAACCTGCGTATCGTAAAGCTTTGCGCTATCGGCGCTGAGCCAGCCGTCGGTCTGGTAGTGGAAGTTCTGCAAATAATAGGTCGGATACCGATCGTCGCCCTTGGCCTGCTCTCGCACTTGGGCGCCGTCACGCGCGAGCCGGCGCTGATCGACCTTGGGCAAGTCGCGGAAGAAGTTCGCAGAATTGCGCAGTGCGCTGATGGCGCGTTCGAGGCGCACATCCTGCGGCGCGGGGTAAAGCCCCGCTTCGATGTTGGCGCGATCCTTGGCGAAGAGCTCAAGGAACGCCGCACGGATACGCGTGGGATCGCCGCTCTCGGATTGCGGTTTGAATTTGGGTTCGCCGGGACGGTCGAACGGCCCCGATATACGGCGCGCCAGCAGATACTGGCTGAGATACCAGGTCACGCGCGCGCCTTGAGCGGCGGCGTAGCGCGCGCGGCCAATGTCGCGCATCAAGCTCATGCACCAAAGCTAGCGCAGTTTGGGCGGCATCCAAGCGCGCTTGACGTCGCGTATATACGCGTATATACACACCCTATGACCACCGCTAAAACCCGCACCTTCAAGAGCGGCAACAGCGAAGCTGTCCGCATCCCTAAAGACATGGCTTTTGGCGAAGGCGTGGAGCTTGTGATCGCCCGCTCCGGTGATGTGATGACGCTTTATCCGGCGGCGAAAGTGAAGATGTCTTTCGCAGAAATGCTCGATGAGCTCGAAAAATTGCCGAAGCCCGATGATATCCAAGAGCGCGATGAGATCGAGTTTCCCGACCGTCCCGGTCTCTAATGAGCTACATCCTTGATACGAGCGTCGCCATTCCATTGAGGGACGGCGATGACGTCATCAGAGCCAAGCTGCGCGCGCTGAGCGGCGTCATATCTTTATCCGCCATAACGCGTGTTGAACTTGATGGCGGCGTCCACGTCAACGCTCGCAACGCAACGATACGCCAGCGTCGCTTGGATAAGCTTCTAGCCGGAACGCCAACTCTGGACTTCGGTAAAGCCGAGGCCGTCGCGTACGGCCAGATCGTCGCGCAAATCGGCTATTCGCGGCGGAAAGTAATCGATCGCATGATCGCCGCGCAGGCCATCGTCATCGGCGCGACACTCGTGACGCTCAACCCAGACGACTTCTCAGACATTCCCGACTTGAACCTACTCGCGCTCTGATCGTCGCTTGCGCCAGCCTTTCGGCGGCTTTTCCAGAGGTTCGGGCCATTTGATGATGCGTTTCATAAGGCCCGGCGCTTTGAGCCGGCCTTCGGGGCGGGTTTTGTTTTTCGCAGAGGCGCCCGCCGCGTGCACGCTTTCGAACGTGCCTGAGATCAGCGGGTGCCACCAATAGAGATCGCGGCCATCGGCGACGAGCCGATAAGCGCAGGTCGGCGGCAGCCAATCGAGTTTCGGCACGCTTTTGGGCGTAAGCTTCACGCAATCGGGCACGTATTTTTTGCGGTTTGGGTAATCGCTGCACTGGCACGCGGCGGTGTCGAACAGCTTGCACGAGACGTCGGTGCGATAGAGTTCGCCGGTGTCGGCGTCCTCCAAACTGATGACGCAGCACTTGGAGCAGCGATCGCAGAGCGCCTCCCACTCGGCTTCGTTCATCTGCGCTAACGTCTTGCTACGCCAGAATTCGGGCGCGATGACGTCCGGCTCTTTGGGCCTCTTGCGCCGGTCGAGCAGCGTGATTTTCTTCATCGCTCGAACGCTCCCACAACTTCGGTGTGCGGGCTCCAGCGGAATTGATCGACGGGCGTCACGTGAGTCAGCGTGAAGCCGTGCTCGATCAGCACTTTGATGTCGCGCGCGAACGAAGCCGGCTCGCAGGAGACGTAAGCGAGCCTGCGGATCGGCGCGCGGGCGATTTGTTCGGCCTGCAAACGTGCGCCGGAACGCGGCGGATCGATGATGGCGCCGTCGAACTTCTTCATTTCGAGTGCGGAGATCGGCGTGCGGAGGAGATCGCGGCGCATCGTGTTCACTTCTTTCAACGCACCGCCCGCCGCGTCGGCGGCTTTCTTCAACGCAATCAACATGTCGTTGTCGGTCTCGGCCGCGACCACTTCGGCATACTCGGCGACGCGGAGCGCGAATGTGCCGATACCGGAGAAGAGATCGATGACGCGGTTCGAGCCCCTCACGGCCTCAAGCGCCAGACGCGCCAACGTTTCTTCGCCGAGCGCTGTGGGTTGCAAGAATGCGCCGGGCGGCGGCGCGACCAGGGCTTTGCCCATGCGCAGCAGCGGCTTTTTGCGCTCGACGATCGGTTCGCCGTCGATCGAAAGACGCGCGAGGTCGAGATCGGTGGCGAGCGCGCTCAGCGCCTCAAGTGCGGCCCGATGGAGCAGCTCGGCGCGACCTGCGCCTTTGATGGCGACATCAATGCCGGTGTCGGTGAGCGTGCAATGGATGGTGATTTCACCGCGTTGCGGCAGCGTCATCTCCGCGAGCGGGCCGAGTTTGAGCGCAAGCGTTTCGAGCGGGGCGGCAAGCACCGGGCATTGGCTGATCGGTGTGAGCTTGGCGCCGCCGCGTTCGATGAAACCGATGCGCACTTGCCCGCCTAAGCGCGCGGCGTGGAACGCAGCGCGACGCCGGCCCGCCCCCCACGCGGCAATGGTGGGCTCGACTTGCACCGCGCCAAAGCCGCGTTTGGTCAGCGCGTCGACCACTTGCTGGCGCTTCCATTCGAGATAAGGCGCGTCCTGCCAATGCTGGAGCTGGCAGCCGCCGCAGCGGCCGAAATGCCGGCAGGCCGGCGCTTGGCGTTCGGCGCTGGGCTCAAGCACCTCCAGCACCTCGGCGCGATCACCAACGACACGGGCGCGGACTTTCTCCCCAGGCAGCGCGAACGGCGCATAGATCAGGCCCGCCCCGCCCTCTGCGGTGGCGTCGCCACGCGCGCCAATAGCCGACACCTCCAGGATTCGCTCCTCGGGCGCAGGCGGCGCACGGCCCCCCGCCTGGGCTGGCCGGCTCCTCGACATACGGTGGACTCGCTTCATGCGCCGTTCAGGTAGCCTCTGCTTATTTCCGGGCCGACAGACAGGAGCGCATCATGCGAGGTCAAGCTTTCTTCGCCGCATCGGCTATGGCAGTCGCCCTCATGGGCGCGGTTCAGCCTGCCGCCGCCCAGCAATACCCCACCTATCACGATGCGCACGTCGCCAACCAGCAACAGTGCCAGCAATCTCGCAATAACCGCACCGTCACCGGCGCGCTGATCGGCGGTATCGCCGGCGCCCTGCTCGGCCGTGAAGTCGCGGACCGCGGCGTACGTGGCGAAGGCGCGCTTGTGGGCGCCGTGGTCGGCGCAACGGCCGGCGGCGCGATCGGACGGACTTCGGCGCAGTGCGGCCAGGTCCCACAAGGCGATTACGACCCCTATTACGGCCAGTCGAACCAATACAATCAGAACGATCCCTATCGCTCGGGCGATAATAGCGGCCTCTATGGCGGCCCGTATCGGGAGTCGAATTATCGCGGCGATTACAACCGCGACTGCCGCACCGGCGAACAAATCACGCGCGACCCCTATGGCCGCGAATATCGCGAAGACGTCATGATGTGCCGCGGCTCGGACGGCGTCTGGCGCCCGGAATACTGATTTCCATAGCACCAACCCTCGCAAAAATAACTGGCCCCGGACGCGAAAGCGCCGGGGTCAACTTTTTGTGGCGTGGGCGAGCAATTCGAGATTGCCGTCGCCGCCGCGCAGGGGGGAATCGATCACGCGCACGATGCGGAAACCATGCGATCCGTTGAGCGCGTCGATCGCGGTTTGCGCTGCGGCGCGGGCGATCTCTTCGTGAGGAAGGCCGCCGTGGCCGGGGCCGGTTTCGAATTGCGGTTTGATGAGCGTGACGAGGTCCGCTTGATCCGCCGCGAGTGAGAGTGGTGTCGCCAGCACTTTGGCGGCGCCTATGAAGCTGGCGTCGCAGACGATGAGCGTTGGCGCTTCAGGCGCCAGTTCGCGCGTCAGCGTGCGCGCGTCGGTGCGCTCGAGATTCACGACGCGCAGATCATCGCGCAGACTTGCGTGCAATTGGCCTTGGCCGACATCGACGGCGTAAACTTTGGTCGCGCCGCGCGAGAGCAGCACGTGCGTGAAGCCGCCGGTTGAGGCGCCGACGTCGAGACAGATGCGGCCAGCGGGATCGATGCCGAACGCCTCCAGCGCCGCCGCCAACTTCACGCCACCGCGCGACACCCAGGGGTGGGGCGGAATGAGTTCCAGTGCGGCGTCTTCGGCGATCTGGTCGGCGGGCTTTTCCACACGCGCGCCGTTCGCGGTGACGCCGCCCGCCTCGATCGCGGCGCGCGCTTTGGCGCGGCTCTGGGCGAGGCCGCGCGCGACAAGCAGCAAATCGGCGCGCATTCGGATCATGGCGCTCTCGTGACGCGCACTTGCCGTTGAGGCAAGCCTTGATCGGCGGCGCCGTACGGGCAAGTCTGCAGCCAAGCCGCACCGGGACGAGCGCGGCGCGAGGGGAGCCAATTATGAGATTTTCACGCCGCGCCTTGATGGCGAACGCTGCCGCTTTGAGCGCGATGGTTGCCGCCTGCGCCAGCGAAGACGCGCCGATGGCCTCCTCGGTTTCGAATGATGCGCTCGCCGATAGCGACGCTACGGGCATTGCAGCGCGCATCCGCGCTGGCGAGATCACGCCGCTGGAAGCGCTCGAAGCGGCAATCGCGCGCAGTGAGCGTGTGAACGCGCAGCTGAATTTTGTCGCCACGCCGATGCTCGATTACGGCCGCACGCGCGCGGCTGAGCGCTTGGCTGGGCCGTTCGCGGGCGTGCCGACTTTGATCAAAGACCTGATGCCGATGACCGGGCAGCCGACGAAATATGGCAGCCGCGCCTTCGCCAACAATGTCGCCGCCGAGCAGCCGCCCTACATGAATGCGCTGCTCGCCGCGGGCCTAGTGCCGTTCGGCAAATCGACCACGCCCGAGTTCGGCCTGACCGCCACCACCGAAACCCTGAGCAATGGCGACACGCTCAATCCGTGGGACGTGACGCGTTCGTCGGGCGGCTCTTCCGGTGGTGCGGCGGTTGCTGTGGCGGCGCGCGTTGTGCCGATCGCGCATGCGAGCGATGGCGGCGGCTCGATCCGGATTCCCGCGTCATGCAACGGCTTGTTTGGTTTGAAGGCGTCACGCGGGCGCAGCGTGTTGGGCGGACGCCCAGATAGCGGCATCGATATCTCTGTGAATGGCTGCGAAGCGCTTAGCGTGCGCGATAGTGCTGCTTGGCTTGCGGCGACTGAGCAAACCGGCGCGGGCGCGACATTCTCGCCGGTGGGCGTGGTCGCGGGGCCGAGCACACAGCGGCTGCGCATCATCGTCGATATTCCGAACGCGCTCGGCAACGAGCCCGATCCGGAAGTGCGCGCCGCAATCGAGGACGTGGCCGAACTTTGCCGCTCGTTGGGCCACCACGTGCGCGAGCAGCGCGCCGGCGTGAACGGGCGCCAGCTCAGCGACGACTTCACCCTGCTCTGGGCCGTAGGCGCAGCGGAAGTCGTGGCTTTGGTGCAGAGCCAAGCGCCCGACGCACCGCTCGACCAATTGCTCGAGCCGCTGACGATCGATCTCGCCAACCATTTCCGCCAGCAAGGACCTGCGGCGCTGGAGGCGGCGATCGTGCGTCTGCGCGCCGTGGAAGCGCAGTACGAAGCCATGTTCGCGGATGTGGACGTGATGCTGACGCCGGTATTGGGCAAGCCGCCCGTGCCGCTCGGCCAGATCGGCGGCCCGCGTGGCATGGCCGTGTTCGAGACACTGCCCGACTATGTAGGCTACACGCCGCTCCAGAACGTGGCCGGCGCACCAGCGATGAGCGTGCCGCTCTCGTGGTCTTCGGCAGGCTTACCGATCGGGTCGCATTTCTCGGCCGCCAAGGGCCAAGAACGGCGCCTTTTGGAACTGGCGTATGAGCTGGAACAAGCTAGACCTTGGGCCAGCCGGCGCCCTGGGGTGAACGCGGGCTAAGTTTGAATTCCATACTCCCGCCCCGATTGGATTTTACCGGGAAGCCCATGAGATTCCGTTCCCTCACCTGCGCGTTCGTGCTCGCCGCCGCCATCGCCGCGCCGGCGTTCGCGCAGCAGCAACCGGGGCAACCACGTCCGGGTGAGCCTGTGCGCGGCGAAGAATGGTATCGTAGCCAGCTCGTAGAGCTGTCAGAGGTGTTGGGCGGCTCGCATTATCTGCGCATCCTCTGCGACGGGCGCGGCGACCAACGCTGGCGCGACTACATGCGCGGCGTGATCGAGCGCGAGCCGAGCTACAACGCTTTGCTCGTGGAGGGTTTCAATCGCGGCTATCGCAACGAGGAAGCGCGCTTCCCGACATGCGATCAAACCACACGGCAGATGGAAGCTGAGTTGCGCGCGCGCGGTGTGCGTGTGGCGCAGGGCTTGCGCGCGCGGCACGCGAACTAATGAGCGAAATCGATCCCGATAAGAAGGGCCGCGCGCTGGCGCTGATCCTCGACGCCTGGGAAGCGGGATTGGCAGAGGGTGCGGAGCCTGAAGTGATTGCCTCTGTCGCGATCTATGCGGCGCTGGCGGACATGGTCGATCGGCACGGTGCGGAAGCGGTTGCGGGTTTTTGCGAAACCCTGCCAGCGCGGGCCCGCGCGGGTGAGTTCACGCTGAAATAACCTCTCCCTTGCGGAGAGTGTCGCCGCGCAACGGCGGGGTGAGGGGCGTTCCGCGCGCCTTGTGTTTGCGGGCGCTCGCAACAAATTCTTGAAGACCGAGCGAGCTGAACGCCTCTCATCCCCTAACCTCTTCTCCGCAAGGGAGGGGAGAATTAGCGCTGCAACCACACATCTTCGAGCCAAGCTTTCTCCGGCATCCCCTCCTCGCGACAGCCGTTGCGCGCCAAAAAAAGATGACGGGCGATTTCGGCTTGGCGCTCGATGTTGTACTTGCCGAGCTTCTGCGGCAGCGGCTTGTAGCGATAGGCGCGTTTGCCGAGCGCGCGCAGTTTGGCGCCGGCGAGCACCACGCCTCTCGCGGCCTGCCACACGTGCGTGAGCTCGTGCACGAACCAGCCCTGTTCATCGATCGACGCACTCGCGAAATCGCGACGCGCGCGCCAGCGCGAAAACACGATAGTATGGCCGCGCGGCACCATCGCGCCAAAGCCCAAAGCGCGCGGCGCTTGTAGCACGCGCACGCGCGCCCACTCGATCTCGTCGCCGAACATGGTGCGGCCGAGTTTGATTTCGCCGGGCGTCAGCGCGCGCCGGCTCCAGGTGGGCATTTGGTCCGCCATCGCCCGCGATTGTGCGCGCAAGCATGGCGAAAAAGAAGCGGCCCGGCCGCTGGGGCCGGGCCGCTCAAAGGCGCGCATTTGGGAGCGGGAGGGCGCGCCGGGGCCAGGTTAGGGTTCACGGCTGACTTGGTATTCGCCGGTTTGCGTACGGGTTTCGCCGTCGCGGCCGGTGATGGTGCGCGAGACCAATCCCGTGCCGTCGCCATTGCCGACGCGTTCTTGATCGACCGAACGGGTCGTGGCGTCCGCGTACGTCACATCGCGCGCTAGTGTGGCGCCGTTTTCAGTGCGGGTGCGGGTTTGCTCCCAGCTGGTTTGACCGCCGTCGCGATTGGTGATCACGCCGGACGACGAGCACGAACCATCGCCGCACGATGCGTTGGAGGCACGACTGATCGACGTGCCGTCTTCGAACGTGGCGGAGGAGTTCACGCTGCGCACGCCGTCCTGGCGCGAGACGTCGCGTTGATAATCCACCTGACCGGCGTGCGTGGTGTTGATGTCGCCGCTGATCATGCGGCCGGTTTCGGTTTGGGTAGCAGTGAAATCGCCGGTTTGAATACGCGTTTCGCCGTTGCGGCCGGTGACTTCGCGCGAGGCGGAGTACGCGCCCTCGCCTGTGCGCAAAACGTCGGTATCGACGCTACGTTGTGAGCCGTTGGCGTAGGTCGTGGTGCGGTCGTGCGTATATGTGCCGTTCTCGCGGCTCCAGGCGCGATCGTCTTGTGTGGAGCGCATGCGGCCGTTCGGGCCGGTGACGCTGCTATCGCGTGAGCGAGAGCCGCGTTCGCGCACGGTTTCAGATGTGCCTGTAAAGGCGCCGCGCTGCGTGGCGACCGCGCCGTTGGCGCGGCTGGTGCGGGCGTCAGCGTCATCGTAGGCCGCTGAAATGGTGAGCGCCGTCATGGCGATGGCGGCGACGGCCGCGAAATTCTTGTTCAGGAGCATGTGTCCCTCTCCGATTAGCAATGTCCTCGCTGCTTCTCAAACGGCAGGCGCCGCCAAACCCGTCGCGACATTTTGGGTTAAAGCGGCTAACCTCGCTCCATGACCGCGCCGTTCGAAATACTGGTGGGCCGTATCGAGACCTTGGCGGTGGACGCCGTGGTAAACGCCGCCAATCGCCAACTCATGCCCGGCAGCGGCGTCGATGGCGCGTTGCGCCAAGCGGCAGGGCCGGAGCTAACACGCCATACCGCGACGCTGCCACCGCTCGATGTGGGCGACGCGGTGCTGACGCCAGGCTTCAGCTTGCCGGCGCAATACGTGATCCATACGGCCGCACCTGTTTGGACCAATCCAGGGCCAGAGGGCGAGAAGGTCGCGGGGCTGGCGCGTTGCTATACGAAATCGATAGAGCTCGCGGCGTCGCGCTCGTTCAGTTCGATGGCGTTTCCCTGCCTCGGCGCCGGCAATTACGGTTGGCCGCGCGGTTTCGCCTGCGGCATCGCGATTGCCGCGTGCGAGCAAGCACTGCCGCAAGCACCCTCACTTACGCGCGTGATCTTCTGCTGCTTTACTGAAAGCGACGCGTCGCTTTATCGCGCGGCGTTTGAATAATGGAGCGCGCGGATTGCACGGGCTCGATTATGAGTTCGCGCCTGCAAAGCGCCAGCCGAGCACCATGCCTGCATGAAAGGGCACGATCTCGGTTCCGCCGGCGCTGATGCGGTCGGGTACCGATTGAGACTCGCGCGCGAGCGTTATGCGTTCTTCGTTGAGGGCAAGCCCATAGAAGCGCGGTCCGTTCTCAGATGCGAAAGCTTCGAGGCGATCCATCGCGTCTTCTTCGTCGAACACCTTCGCATAACTTTCGAGTGCGTGCGGCGCGCAGAAAACACCCGCGCAGCCGCAAGCCGCTTCCTTGGCGCTGACGGCGTGCGGCGCTGAATCGGTGCCGAGGAAAAACTTGGGCGAGCCAGAAATTGCGGCTTTGCGCAGCGCCAAGCGGTGATGTTCGCGTTTGGCGACTGGGAGACAGTAAAAGTGCGGGCGCATGCCGCCCTCGAACATGGCGTTGCGATTATAATCCAGGTGATGCGGCGTGATCGTCGCCGCGAGTGTGGCCGGGCCTTCCGCGACAAAATTCGCCGCCTCTTCCGTCGTGATGTGCTCGAGCACGATTCTGAGCGCGGGAAAGTCGCGTACGAGCTTGGACAAGATACGGTCGATGAACACGGCTTCGCGATCGAAGATATCGACATGCTTTTCAGTGACCTCGCCGTGCAGCAGCAACGGCATGCCGATGCGTTGCATCGCCTCCAGCGCGGCGTGGATATTCTTGATGTCTGTGACACCGTGGCTTGAATTGGTCGTCGCGTGCGCGGGATAGAGTTTGCACGCGGTAAAGACGTCAGCGGCGAATCCGCGTTCGATCTCGCCAGCGTCGATATTGTCCGTCAGGTAGCAGGTCATCAGCGGCGTGAAAGAAAGCCCCGGCTCAAGCGCCGCCAGAATGCGCGATCTGTAAGCCTCGGCAGCCGCGACCGTGGTGATTGGCGGATTGAGGTTGGGCATGACGATGGCGCGCGCGAATTGCCGCGCGGTGAAATTGACCACGCCTGCGAGCATCGGGCCGTCTCTGAGATGGACGTGCCAGTCGTCGGGCCGGCGCATCACCAATGTGCTCATCTCAACCCTCCGGCGTGCAAAAGCTCAAGTGCTGCGGCTTCCACCGCGTCGATGCTGACATCCTCCATTGCGCCGCGCCCGTCTAGCTCCGGCTGCGCGGCGATGTGTTCCAAAGAGCGGCCGCGCAGCGTGCGCGTGCGCGGGCCATAGGGTGCGCGGACACGTTCGTCGGTTGGACCAAAGAGTGTCAGCGTTGGCGCGCCGACGGCGGCGGCGATATGGGTGAGCGCGTTATCGTTGCCGAGGCAGAACGTGGCGCGCTCCATGAGCGCTGCGGCCGCCAGCAGATCGACGCCGGCGCCAAGATCGGCGGCGGGAACGCCGTCCGCATCGAGGCTGGAGGTGATAGAGCGGGTGATCTCAGCGTCGCGGGGGGCTGCGCCGATTGAGAGCACGCGCGCGTTAGTGATGGCGCCGGTGGCGAGGCGGCGCGCGGCGGCGGCGAAGCGTTCGTGCGGCCAACGCTTGGCGCTGGCCGCGCCGCCAGGCGCGAGGATGATGAGAGGCGTCGCATCGGACGCGATCGCAGCAGCGCGCTGACGTGCCCTGTCATCGAGCCAGAGTTTGGGCTCAAGGCCGCGTTCGGCGCCGACAAGCTCGGCCCAATCTTCGGCGCGATGGCGCAGGCGCTCCGGCGGCTTCAGAACGTGACGTCGCGTGACGTTGAGCGCGCGGCCGAGCAAGCCGTTGCGTGCATCGATCAGCACGTCGAAGCGCGCGCGCATGAGGTTGAGCCAGAGTGCAAAGCCCTCGCTCTGATGCAGGGCGACCAAGCCGGGCGCGGCGCGAAAGAGCGGCGCGGCGTCCGGTGCGCAGACGACGGTAAGCTTATCCCCATCGTGCAGCTCATGCGCCAGCGCGCCGGTGGCGAGCACGGTTTCGCCGAGATCGGCGGGGGCGAGGAAGAGCACGTTGGCCATGTGTATGCGGGGGTTAGGGGCGCCCCTGGTAAAAGCCAAGTCAACAAGCCGAAGGGTTGCAGCGACTGGGCTGGCGGGCCAAGTGGTCGCCATGACCGGCCCCACCCGCATCGACCGCACCCTGATCCGCGTTTCCGGGCCGGACGCGCGCAAATTCTTGAACAACGTGCTGACGCAGGAACTGGACCGGCTGGACCGGGCGTCTGTGATTTATTCGGCCCTACTTGCCCCGCAGGGCAAGGTGCTGGCGGATATGTTCGTCTGGGCCGAGGCCGATGGCGTGCTGCTGGATGTCGACCCCGCGCGCAGCGAAGACCTCTTGCGCCGGCTCTCGATATACAAATTGCGCGCGGACGCGACGCTAGAAGATGTGAGCGCGCAGTTTGATGTGGTGGTGAGCAACACAGCGTTTGAAGGCGCGACGCCTGATCCGAGATTGGCGGCGCTCGGGTGGCGCAAAATCGCGCCGAAAGGTGCGCCAATCGGGGGCGGCGCAGCTGGATTTGAAGCGAAACGCATCGCGCTCGGCGTGCCGGATTTGGCTCGGGACGCTGGCGCGGACGAGGTGTTTGCGCTGGAGGCGTTGCTCGATGAGCTGAACGGCGTCGCTTTCAACAAGGGCTGCTTTGTCGGCCAGGAAAACGTGAGCCGGATGAAGCGACGGGCGACGACGCGGAAGAAATTCTGCGGAATCGTGTTCGAGGGCGAAGCGCCCGCGTTTGGCACGCCAGTGCTCTGTGGCGCAGCCGAATTGGGCAGCGTCCGGACAGGAGGGGATGGCCGGGCCTTGGCCCTGCTCCGGCTCGACCGGGCGCTGTCAGCGGAGGCGCCGCTGACCGCCGGCGGCAAGGAAATCAGGCTCGCCCCCCCGGATTGGCTGCTTCTGCCCCCCGCCGCTGGGGCGGGTGATTGACGGAACTTGGCCCCACGGGCTAACGCCGAAGGCCGCAGGGCGGGTCGGCCGCGAGGGTGGGGTAGAGCTTTGACCGTCGTCATCTCCGCAACAGGCCTCTACACGCCACCTTTCACGATCTCCAATGCAGAATTGGTGGCCTCGTTCAACGCTTACGTTGAGCGCTTCAACGCTGAGCACGCCGCCGCGATCGCCGCTGGCGAGAAACAGGCGCTGCTGCCGTCGAGCGTCGAATTCATCGAGAAGGCCTCCGGCATCAAGCATCGCTTCGTGCTGGAAAAGGGCGGCATGCTTGATGTCGACCGGATGGTCCCGATCATTCCGGAGCGGCCGAACGAGGCGCTCTCGCTGCAGGCGGAAGTTTCAGTGCTCGCAGCCAAGCAGGCATTGGAGCGCGCCGGGCGCGATCCGATGGATGTGGATGCGGTGATCTGTTCGTGTTCGTCGCTACAGCGGCCCTACCCGGCGCTGGCGATTGAAGTGCAGAACGCGTTGGGCGCCGGCGGCTTTGGCTACGACATGAACGTCGCTTGTTCGTCGGCGACGTTCGCGATCCAGAATGCGAGCGACATCATTCGCGCAGGCCATGCGCGTTCGGTGTTAGTGGTGAACCCGGAACTCTGCACCGGCCACCTCAACCTACGCGACCGCGACACGCATTTCATTTTCGGCGACGCGGCCGTGGCGATCTTGGTGGAGCGCGCCGATATGGCGTCGCCCGGCGCATGGGCGATCCTAGGTTCGAAACTGCAGACGCGCTTTTCCAACAATATCCGCAACAATTTTGGCTTCCTCAATCGCGGCGACGAAGCGCATCGCGATGATGCCGACAAGCTGATCACGCAACAGGGCCGCAAAGTGTTCAAGGAAGTGGTGCCGATGGTGTCGGAGATGATCCTCCAACACATGGCCGAACTTGATTTGAAACCAAGCGATCTCAAACGCTTGTGGCTGCACCAGGCCAATTCCAACATGAACCGCCTTATCGCCGAACGCGTGCTGGGTCACGAAGCGAGCCAAGAAGAGGCGCCGACCGTGCTCGACACGTATGGCAACACGGCCGGCGCGGGCTCGATCATCGCGTTCCACCTGCATGCGGACGATTTCAAAACCGGCGATCGCGGCCTGATCTGTTCGTTTGGCGCGGGCTACAGCGCAGGCTCGATCTTCGTGCAGAAGAGCGCTTAAGCAAACGGGCGCTCCGGAGAGCGCCCGTTTCTTAGATCAATCCCAGCCGCAATCTTGGCGGCGGTTTTGTTCTTCCATGTAGGTCATCAAGGGTTGGAAGTAGCGGACCATTGAACCGCCATCCATTTGGCGTGTGCCGGTGAAGGCTTCGAGCGCGTCTGGCCAGGGCTGCGAGGAACCCATTTCCAGCATGCGGTTGAAACGCTCGCCGACTTCGCGATTGCCGTACACGGTGCAGCGATGCAGCGGGCCTTCCCAGCCGGCTTGTTGGCAAGCGGCCTCGTAGAATTGAAATTGCAGCACGTACGAGAGGAAATAGCGCAAGTACGGCACGTTGTTGGCAATGTGATATTTGGCGCCCGGATCGAAGCCCGCGGCCGAGCGCTCGACCGGCGGACGGATGCCTTGGTAACGCTCACGCATCTCCCACCAGGCATTGTTGTATTGGTCCGGCGTGATGCGGCCGTCGAACACTTGCCAACGCCATTGGTCCATCGCCAACGCGAACGGAAGGAACGAAATCTTGCCGAGCGCTTGCTCGAGCAAGAGGTTCGTATCGGCCGCGGCTGACGGCACCTGGTTTTGGCGAAGCAAGCCGATATCGACCAGATAATCCGGCGTGATGTTCAGCGCGATGAAATCGCCGATGGCTTCGTGGAATCCGTCATGTGCGCCGTCGCGGAAGAGGAACGGCTGCTGATTGTAGGCGCGCTGATAAAAATTGTGGCCGAGCTCGTGGTGGATAGTTTGGAAATGCTCGGCATTGATCTGGATGCATTGCTTCACGCGCAGATCTTCGACGTTGTCGATATCCCAGGCTGACGCGTGGCAAACGACATCGCGGTCGCGCGGGCGCGTGAGCAGCGAGCGCTCCCAGAACGTGTCCGGCAATTCAGCCATGCCAAGCGAGGTGTAGAAGCGCTCGGCCGCTTCCGTCATCGTCACCGGCGTGTAGCCGGCGCGCGTGAGGAGTTGGGTGGTGTCGTAGGTGGCCGCACTCCCGCGCGGACGCACGATCGGCATCAAAGCCGACCAATCCTGCGCCCACATATTGCCGAGTAGGTCGGCGCGGATCGGGCCGGTGCGCGGCTGGATCGCTTCGCCATAATTGGCGCTCAAACCATTGCGCACGAAGCAATGCAGCTGTTCGTAGAACGGCTGCATCTGACCCCAGAGACGCTCGACCTCCTGCTCCATATCGTCGGCCGGCATGTCGTATTTCGACAGCCACATTTGCGCGACGTTCTCGTAGCCGAGATCGCGCGCGCCTTGGTTGGCGATTTCGACCATGCGCGCGTAATCATCATGCATGGGTGCGGCGACGTCGTGCCATTCGGTCCACATCTCCTGCAGACGCGCTGGATTGCGCTCGGCGCCCATGAGGGTTTCGAGTTCGTCGAGCGTAACTTGGCGGCCTTGGTAATCGATGCGGCCTGTCGAATAGGTCGAAGCCAAGCGCGTCGTTATCTGCGAAAGTTCATCGGCTGCGCCTTCGCGTTGCGGCGCAGGCAACGTGAGGCCGAGGCGCAGCATGTTGAGCTTGCGTTGCGTTTCCGGCGTGAGGTTCAAACCCTGGTATTGCGCCGCCTCGCTGGCAATGCGCACGCGCGTTTCGGTGCCTTCAGCGTCGGCGCGCTGCAGCAGCCATTCGGTGTCGTAAGTGATGTTGGTGCTATACACCCAGGCGACACGGCCCTCGTATTCCGAGCGCGCCATCAACTCGCGTTCTGCATTGTCCACGAAGGCTTGTGCAGCTTCGGGCGTCGCGGCTGGCGCCGTGGCGGCTTGCTGCGCCGGCGTTGTCGCACACGCGGCCGCGAATGCGGCAATGGCGACCCAGGACGCCGCCGCCTTCAACAACGGTTTCGAGATCATCTTATCCCCTCTCGTGACTCAAAGACCTTCAGCGGCCAGCCATTCGATGCCGTCAGCCGACATCATGAAGACCGCCGCCTGGCGCGGATGCGCCCCTATGGCTGCGAAGAAGCGCTGTGCGACTTCGTTTTCAACCCCCGTCGTGATCGCCAACTCGCGCGCGCCCAAATCGCGCGCACGCCGCGCCACGGCCGACATCATCTTGCGAGCGAGGCCCGAGCGGCGGAACTCCGGTGCGACGTAAAGCTCGCAGAGCACCACGCTTGGACAGGCGCGGCGCATGTCATAGCTTTTGGTGATGATGGCGTGGGCGGCGAGCGGGCTATTGTGCCGCTCCTGCGCGACCCATGCTTCAAACAACGGGCTTGAGCCGAACGCGTGCGCCTTGATGCGGTCGACATCGAGCGCGGAAGCGCCGCCCTCCTCGGCGGCCGCCGCCGTCGCCAGCTTGGCGATCGCTTCGGCATCGCGCGACACGGCGCGGCGGATTTGAAAGACCGAATTCATGCGTCTTCGTCATGTAAGACGCTGGCGCGCGCTGCTGGCAAGCGAAACCTAGTGATCCGCCCACGGCCCCATCGGGCCGTCGTCGCCCCAGCCGCTGTCGCGCCGTGAAAGAAAAGCGCCCAACAATGTGAGACCGACAACGGCGCCAACTGCGACAAGGAACCAGAAGAACATTTCTTGCTCCGGGCGGCGGGTCTTTCGGCCCGCCAGAGGCTTAGCGCGCCTCCCCTATAAGGACTTTGGGAGTCGTAGCATGCGAATCCACCCCCTTCGAGGGTAAACTGATCCATACGCGCAGCCGCGGAACCCGGCGCCCCAAATCGAAGAAAAGCCAGCAGCCGAGCAGCGTGGTTCCAACCTGCAGCGGGGCTTTGATCCAGAGCGGCGACTGCATATCATCGAGATAGAAGCCAGCCACGACGATGATGGTCTGGTGGATGAGATAAAACGGGAAGATCGCTTGTGTGAGCAGGCGCCGCATAGGCCCGTCTGCGTTGCGCAGATGGCGATGAGCGAAACCGAGTATAGGCGTTCAGAGGCCTTCCACGGCTTCGTGCGCGAAATGAACCTGGACGATTATTGGCGCGCGCACGGTTTTCCGCCGCAATGCCGGCCAGTGGGTGCTGCGGATTTCAGCTGCGCCTAGACGCGCACCGCCTCGGCGACGCGGAAGGTCAGCACATCGCCATCGCCTTCACGGACGGTGATGTATTCACCGGGGCGAAGCTCATGCGCGCCGAGTTTGACGAGCGGCTCTTCGGGGCCTTCGTCGGCTTCGTCGTACCAGAAATACCAATTGTCGCCGCGATGGCGGAGCCAGCCGTCTGCTGGCGTTTCGTTCGGCTGGAAGCGGCGGACGGTGCATTGGTCCTTCCTCTCGCGCCAAAGCGCGGCGTCGAGCTTGCCGTCCGCGTCGAGCGGCGCTGCGATGACATAGCCATAATCGTCGTTGCCATCGGGGAATCCGGCGTCCGGATTGCGCCCCAGGCGAAGAATGATGCGGGTCAGACCCAGTTTTTGGCCGGTCATCGAATGCTCCTTAACGCAAAGCCGCTTATGTCCGCCCCCGACGCAACCTACATTGAGCCCGCGCAAAGATAAGAGGTTCCATGGCCCCCGCGCCGAAGATTGCCGCCCCTAAAGCCACTGACGCGCCGCGCGCTTGGCAACGCATGCTCTCGGGCCGACGGCTCGATCTGCTCGATCCCTCCCCGCTCGACGTCGAGATCGAGGACATCGCGCACGGGCTTGCGCGCGTCGCGCGATGGAATGGGCAAACAATCGGCGCGCACGCGTTCTCGGTGGCGCAGCATTCGCTGATCGTGGAGGACATCTGCCGCAAGCTCGCGCCCGAATGGGACAAGCAGAAGCGTTTGATGGCGCTGCTGCACGACGCGCCGGAATACGTGATCGGCGACATGATCAGCCCGTTCAAAGCAGCGCTCGGCATCGATTACAAAGCGTTCGAAGCCAAACTCGAAGCGGCCATTCATCTGCGCTTTGGCCTGCCTATGCACCCCTCTGCGGCGGTGAAGGGCGTCATCAAGCGGGCGGACATCATCTGCGCCTATTTTGAAGCGACCCAACTGGCCGGGTTCACGGAAGCCGAAGGGAAGCGCTTCTTCGGCGCGCCGCCGCGCAATATCCGCTTGAAATTGACGCCGATGCCGACAGGGCAAGTGCAAGAAGCCTTCTTAAAGCGCTTTCGCTCGCTCCTCGATCCGGCTTAAAAGACGCCATGTCCATCATCGTCTGCCCTCTCTCGCGTGCGCCGGAAATCGCGCGCGAACGCAA
>Ga0315902_10002888_pt1 | contig 26214 bp, 24 predicted proteins | sample LakEriMetagenome_9_FD_203523 | JGI IMG/M metagenome (GOLD analysis project Ga0315902, IMG submission 203523) | Freshwater fungal communities from buoy surface, Lake Erie, Ohio, United States - Buoy 12 MA117 | ecosystem: Environmental > Aquatic > Freshwater > Lake > Lake biofilm | place: USA... | reverse complement strand
GCGTTGTACGCTTGGATTAATTCCTCACCAATTTAATAGTTCTTACCCAACGCCGCCCTAGCTCAGTCGGTAGAGCGTCGCTCTCGTAAAGCGAAGGTCGCGGGTTCGATTCCCGCGGGCGGCTCCATAAATTGAACGATAAGGGGCGGCCCCAACCACAGTAAGAATTACTTTGGAAGTTTTCCTTCGGCAAATCGCTCAGCAAGTGTTGGTGCTTGAGCATCTTTACTTGAAATTACAACACCCACGCCGCCAATCAATTGCAAATGCCAATCGATATTCAGCTCAGGATCGGTCGGTTTAATTTCAAACTCAAACTCTGGCGAATATGGCGAACTAAGCAAATACGAAATCGATGTGTTGTCTTCGAGCGCTATAAATCCATGACCCAATCCCGGTCCAATAAGTAACGCCCGCCCTTCATTGCCTTGCAAATCAACAGCTATATATTTTTTGTATGTTGGAGATTTGGGGCGAATATCAACCACCACATCAATAATTGAGCCTTGGACACATGTAACCCACTTGGCTTGCCCTTGCGGCGCAAGACTGTAATGAATACCGCGAATTACACCTCGCTGACTTTGAGAAATATTTGCCTGCTGAATCGAAAAATCGTACCCAGTCACAGCTTTTACATCCTCAGCTTTGAACCACTCCCGAAAAAATCCACGTTCGTCACTCCAAACAGGCGACTCCGCTAACCAGGCGCCCTCAATTTCTAATGGAGTTAACTTCATATCTCTATTCTTCCGCCTCAACCGCAGAAATGATCGCAGGCATCGCCTCCGCAAGCGCGATTCGCCATTCCCGCATCGGCTCAATTGATGTCTGCGACCAAGCCTTATGACTCAATACCGAATATGCCGGCCTCTTAGCGGGTCGGGCGAACTCACTTGATGAAGTTGGAACAACTCTTCTAACATCTGCGCCCGCGAGCTTGAATACCTCCTGAGCGAATTCAAACCAAGTAGCTTGTCCAGAATTAGTCCCGTGATAAATCCCAGCCGGAGCATCTGACAAACCCAAGTCAACTAACTGCTTTGCAAGATCTGTCGCAGAGGTTGGTTGACCAACCTGGTCATTAACAACTCTGGCCTCGCCTTCACCATTAATTGCAAGGCGTGTCATCGTCTTTGCAAAGTTCTTTCCCCAAGGACTGTAAAGCCAAGCGGTACGAACAATGAATGATTTCTTCGGATAAGTTTTTAAAACTCGAGTTTCACCTTCTGCTTTAGTGCGCCCATAGGCAGACTGTGGATCAAGTGCATCATCTGCTTCCCACGGGAAATCACGCTCTCCTGAAAAAACATAATCAGTCGATAGTTGAATAAATCTCGCACCACACTCTCTAGCAGCGAGAGCGACATTAACTGCACCATCACTATTTACGCGGGAAGCTCCTATTTCATTGCCTTCAGCGCCATCAACATCCGTCCAGGCAGCACAGTTAATGATTACTTTGGGTGACAATTTCCCAATAAACCCTTTAACAATAGGTCCTTGGGTGATATTCAAATCTTGAGAATTCCAAGCTCGAAAATCACTAACTCGCTCACCCAGCTCTTGAGAGACTGCAATACCCAACTGCCCAGAACCACCCGTAATTAACCAAGACATTTGTCAATCAACGTTTCTTAAGTGGTTTCCACCACGCTTCGTTGTCTCGGTACCACTGAATTGTTTCTCTTAAACCATCTTCAAACTTGACTTGTGGCTCATATCCAAGTTCTCGGTTTATCTTGGTCCAATCAACACTGTAACGAAAATCGTGACCTTTTCGATCCTCCACATACTCGATAGATGATTCATCGGCACCCATAGCCTCAAGAATGAGGCCGGTAATCTCATTATTAGTTAGCTCACGCCCGCCACCGATATTGTAAACCTCTCCAGGACGTCCATTCACTAGAACTTGATAAATCCCCCGACAATGGTCATTCACATGGAGCCAATCTCGTACATTTTTACCAGTACCATAGACAGGAACCTTTTTACCTTCAATCAGATTTGTTATAAAAAGAGGTATCAACTTCTCTGGAAAATGATGTGTTCCGTAATTATTGCTACACCGAGTAATCACAATATCCATACCGTGTGTTCTATTATAGGAACGAGCCAATAACTCACCACTTGCTTTACTTGCCGAATAGGGTGAATTTGGAGAAAGCGGCCACTCTTCTGTCCAAGAGCCCTTTTCGATTGATCCATAAACTTCATCTGTTGATACTTGAAGAAAACGAATCTGCCTTCTTGATGCCTTAATTGCATCAAGCAGAACCTGAACTCCTACGATATTTGTCTGGACAAAATCTGCAGCACCTGAAATAGAGCGATCCACATGTGATTCGGCCGCAAAGTTAACAACGCCATCCACCTCTGATATCGCCTGACTTACCTGGCCCGGATCGCAGATATCTCCTCGAATGAATTGGTACTCTGGAGATTTTTCTACTGATGTGAGATTCCCTTTAACTCCCGCGTACGTCAATTTATCTAGAACTTTAATGCTAGAAATCTGCTTCAAATCACCCTGGGCAAACATTCGTGCGAAGTTTGAGCCAATAAAGCCCGCAGCGCCCGTAACAAGTAACCTCAATTGACCACTCCAACCATCCGATGATATCCATCCTACCCTTTACAATAAGTTAATGAAGGGAATAGTCCTCGCGGGTGGCACAGGTTCACGCCTTTGGCCGATAACTCGGAGTGTGAGTAAGCAACTGCTGCCGGTGTATGACAAACCGATGATTTATTACCCGATCTCCACTTTGATGCTGGCGGGGATTCGGGAAATTTTGATTATCACCACACCTTCCGACCAAGATGCATTTAAAAAGCTACTGGGCGATGGTTCGCAATTTGGAGTCTTCTTAGCATACGCAACTCAAGAAAGAGCAAATGGCCTCGCAGAGGCCCTAATCATCGGTGAAGATTTTCTAGGAGGAGATTCGTGTTGCCTAATTCTGGGCGACAACATCTTTCATGGTGCTGGATTAGGTCATGCTTTAGAAAATGGACATTCTCAAGGTGGATGTCAGATATTCACTTATCAAGTTACAAACCCCTCCGAGTATGGGATTGTTACGCTCGGTAGTTCTGGCGAACCGGTTTCATTGGAAGAGAAACCAAAAGATAGCAAATCAAATCTTGCTATAACAGGATTGTATTTCTTTGATGCGCAAGCAACCGTATTTGCCAAGTCGGTAAAACCCAGCAAAAGGGGAGAGCTAGAAATAATTTCGGTCATAGAGAGGTATCTTGAGATCTGTTCCCTTACAGTCACACAATTGTCTCGCGGTTGCGCCTGGCTAGATACAGGTAATCCTGATTCTCTGAATGATGCGTCTACTTTTATTCAAGTAATTGAATCCCGAACCGGTTTAAAAATAGCCTGCCTAGAAGAAATTGCCTTGGAAAAGAATTGGATATCACCTGAATCGTTGAGGATATCCGTGAAAAACTATGGGAACTCAAGTTATGGTAGGTATCTTTTATCTTTATTAAACCAATTGAAGTGACAGAAGTTGGGATGTATTTTCTAAAATGATGTCGAGACTGCGAATTCGAATTATTCAATTAACTGTCACGATTTTACCAAGTCGATTTATACGTTTCTTTCCCCAAACATTGCGCTTAAAGATCAAGAATTTTCTTCTACCCAAACACATTAGATTTTGGACTGATTCACCGGATATCAGTTTCCCGAATTTGCCACATCTAATTAGCCCAAGTTTTCCTGCTAGTTGGAGAGTGGAGGCTGCAAATTGGAGAAATCGAAGTGAGATACCAGACGTTTGTGTTGTTGTACACGTTTATTATACCGATCTATTGGAAAAGTTACTAGGAGAAATCTCAAAAATAGATTTTGAATTTGATTTATTGATAACAAATTCTTCAGACTCTGTGTTCGATGCAGACTATGTAAAAAGTGTTATTGATTGCGGGCAAGTGAAATCTATCTTGATATTAAACACCATAAACCGCGGGCGCGATATTTTACCTTTGATTCATTGTGTAAATGCAGGATTGTTAGATCCTTATCACTACATCTTTAAATTTCACACAAAGAAGAGTCAATGGGCCTCTAACAGAAACGATGTTGTAGGTGGACAAGGAGGAGATGCTTGGTTCAATAGTTTTACAGAGGGATTGATTGGGGAAGGAACTAATTCTCGTTTTGTTCTCCAAATGCTGAGAGAAGACCCTGATTTGGGTCTTGTTACAGCTGATGGTTCTTTGTTTGGCTCTGGCTATTGGAGTACGAATTTGAAAAGATGTGAGGAGTTGGCGCAACGTATTGAAATTGAAATTAAACCAGAATTATTATTTTTTGCTGCTGGCTCAATGTATGCCTGTAAGGGGTTGCTTGTTCAAGGCTTACGCTCTCTTTGTTTAAGTGAAATAGATTTCGAAGATGAGACAGGTCAGATCGATGGGACAACTGCACATGCAATCGAAAGGCTTATGGGGTTTCTGGCTCATGAAGCAAACTATAAGCAAGCCACTACTCAGAGTCTTGAGAATGAAAAAAAGACTTTGGCTAAATCTGAGAGAACAAAGCCAAAATTTGTCGCATATTATCTACCACAATTTCATGCAGATGCTATCAACGATTTACATTGGGGGAAAAACTTTACCGAATGGCAAAATGTAACGCGTTCAATCCCACAGTTTATTAATCATTATCAGCCTCTATTGCCCGTTGATATTGGTTTCTATGATTTAAGCTCAGATCATGTGACCGTACAGCAAGAGCAATTAGCAAAGGAATACGGAATCGACGCATTTATGTATTATTACTATGATTTCGGGGGAGAAACAGCACTCCAGGTACCAATAATCAATCGATTGAAAAGAACACATGGTTTGCCATTCTCAATCCTTTGGGTAAACGAAAGCTGGAGTCGAAATTGGGACGGATTAAACAACAATGTAATTATCGATCAAAAATACCCCGAAAATTGGGAAAAGAATCTAATTGAGTCTTTAGCCATTTTTTTTGAGCATTCGGATTATCTCCGTGATTCTTATGGTAGGCCTATTTTATCGATCTATAGGCCACAAAGCATCCCTGATGTTACAAAGTCATTAACTAGAATGAGAGAAGCTGCACGCAACAGCGGAATCGGTGAACTAAAAATATTGTTTACTGAAACTGCTAATTCCTTTAGTGAAGGAATTTCTCGGGATTTAAACCTGATTTCTGATGGAATTAATGCTTTTCCGCCGCATGGAATAAAATGGAATGTTCAGGAGAGAACTACTCTTAAGATGAATCCTGCTTTCTCAGGAGAGATTTTTTCATATTCTTCGCCAGATAAGTTCTCGCCGGATAAATCTACTAAAAAAGATTACCATCCTGGAGTCCTTACAAGGTTTGATAATACTCCACGACGACTGAGTGATGCAAGTATAGTTTATGGCAGTAACCCATATTCCTTTAGGGCTTATTTACGAAGAACTTTGGATGATTATGCGAAAACATTTCATGAAGATAGCTTAATGTTTATTAATGCGTGGAATGAATGGGCCGAAGGTGCCGTATTAGAGCCAAGTAACCGATTCGGTTATTCGTATTTGTTGGCAATAAGAGAGGTAAAAAACAAATACATCGCATAGTTATTAAATGGGAACCAATAATGCTTAAACTAAACCGATTTAATATACCTAAATTAATGTCCGAAATTCAGCGCTTCTTTTTGTAAGTGTCAAAAACATCTTGACCCTGAATATGATTTCAGCGGTGAAATCATCCCGAAACCTTCCATTAAAAAACAATAATATGCAAAATCTTCTTACCCAATTCGTATTTATTAACTCGATAATGAAATCGTAGGAACTCCTAAGTTTCGCATTAACTCTGTCACCTAGCAAGGCTCGAATTTGCAAGAGCTGCCGCAAGCTCAAATTTGTAGATTGTAAACTTAGGCGCTTGCGCAAACTGCTTTTTCTACCTAGACCTATAGATTGTTCTTCATGAATTCTGTAAATCATGTTTGGGTTGGTATCAAATATTACTTCACCTACACTTTGTATGCATATTAGTATAAACCAATCATGCATAATCGAATGTGTCATCGGCAGGTTCTTCAGTAAACCGTGAGCCTCTTTGTTTAAAACTATTGTGCACCCCATAGCTGAATTCTGAAAGAAATTCAGTGGCAATTTTGGTGCCGGTAAATTTGTGATTCTTGAGGTGTTCTCAGCATTTTGGTTGCCGATCCAAACGTTAGAGCAGTACATTGCTGGCATCTCATAACCCTGCAACATTTTAACAGCGCGCTCTAATTTACCAGGAAGCCAGACATCATCTTGATCGGAAAAAGCAACATAGTTTCCATTAGGAATCTCACTCAAAATCTTCGAAAAACTTTGAATTGCACCAATATTTCGATCTCCAAACTCAAGTGATCTAAAGTTAGATTTCAGAGCTCTCAATAAACTAATTGTTGAGTCGCTACTATGGTCATCGCGAGCGTATATATTGACGTCGACACCAACTTGATTCAGTATAGATTCAATTTGCGGAATTAGATATCTTTCACCGTTAAATGTAGAAAGAGCAACATCAACTGTTTCCAAGATATCCACCTCGATCTGTCAAATGTTTCTCCGAATACATCCCTATATTAAAATAATCACTGGCTCTGTTCAACACTGATCCATAATAAGATTAGTTATTCTATAGGTATCCTCTCAACAGTAATCTGCAAATTGGGCTTCAATTTCTTCTCGCGCTAGATGTTTGGTGATTTCTCTAAACATGAGATTCTTGGGTAAAGACAAGGCAAACACACATATGTTTGTAAAATCGATGCAATTTAAAACTACAAGGTGGCCACTTCTTGCTTTGTTTTTATTCAAAAGAAGAAAATTACCTCTTGTTTTCTAGAAAGCATCACTGTTAGATAAGTCGAGTTTAGTATCAAGGCAACCCGGATATGCGAAGTTAACATTAATCGAGAGCAGCACAATCTCATTCCTCACGAGAGATTAATTCGCACTAACGGTTAAAATTGATCTTTTCATTAACATTTCTCTACGGGTATTGGCTGTTGCAGAATACGCGAAAAACTAACAATTAGGATGCGAAACACCTTATCTGAGTCTCATTTCGAGTTGGCGTTTGTTTGATTTACTTTTGAAGATGCCAATGATAAGACTCCAACCAAGATTATAATTTGGAGCAATGGCTGAATTGGAAGCAAATATGGTCCCTCAGTTCTCCAGCCAAATGATACTTGTGCCAAAGAAACGCCAAAGGATACGAGGATTATTCCGAGCAACCCAAAGATTAAAGCACCATACGTTAAGACTCGATCCTCTTCTTTTCTTGCCTTTATATATCCCAAAATCGAAAGACAGATAAGAAGCACCTGTAGAGGAATATACCCCTTCTGAATAATTCTTAGAGTTTCGGAGTATGACAAACCAGATACAAGTGTGGATGCTTCTGATCGATAATTCACTATTTTGTGGAATGTCTCAACGATGTGATCACTTGCTCCATATTGATCTGGCGTTGCAACTTCTCCTTTTGATTCAAAATTCAACTTTAATGCGCTTAAGGCATTCTGAGTCGCATACTCAAATATTTTGCCTATTGGTAAATCATTAAGAGACTTAACTCCAACTCCTAAACTGCTTGCTCCGCATATGATCTCTTTTCGCTGGCAAGCCAACTTAATGTCAGTAGAAATTTGTTGGAAGAAATCTTGAAATTCCCTTTCGTTGTTAACCACGCCTGTCGAAATGGCGGCGTCGCGAACCTGCCAGGTAAACCAGCCGCCTGAATTGTCACATAGTTTGATTGGTGAATTGCACGGGTAGAATTGCCATCCTTCGCCAGGCTGTATTTCGAGCCAGGGTTTCAATTTGGCAGCATTAGGACTGATTTCATAAACAGCCTGTCTTTGCAACCGCGAGACGATTACATACGGTCTTTGGTCCTTACCATTTTCTACTCTTTGCCAATCTTTGATTGCATTTGCAAATCCTCCAGAATAGTAGTTTTCTACTAAAGAGGTTCCATATTTAGTATTGTTAAGTTGACCGAAGAGTGAGATAAACAGAACGTAAACAATGCAACCAACAATGATAAATGACAAGTTCATACTCAAGTATTGAGTTCTATTTCTTCTCTGTAAATTAACGTATTTTTGAGCAATTGTAGATCCAATCACCAGTATCGATGGAATGAGAATCCAAAATGACTCAGATCTTAGGAGAATTAGAACCACATATGTTGTTGCTAATCCACCGACCCACACTCTCATTCTCCACTGGTTAATTATTCTTTTTCTTGAGAGATAATCGAATTTTCTAATCTCATTTAACAGTCCAAGAAACAGAGTGCCGTAGAGTAAGAGTAAGATTGTATGTAGGCTAGTTCTATATGGACGTGACATCTCTATCGAAAACAAGTATGGATTGAAAATGATTACCGCATAAGAAATCACCACATAAACATCTTTAGATTTAGAATTAGACAGAAAAATATTGCAAAGTATTGTCACAAGTACAAGGCTGATGCAGCATACAATCAGTTGATTGACAACGACTAGTTGAGTAGGTATTTGTTTTGCAAGGGCGAGATATAGTGAATATGCGGGTGGTTTCGCAAGAGTTAGATTATTCCATTCACCAAGCCACTCTCCAGCCATGATATTTTCCGCAAGTAGGACTCCAAGGAGGTCATCATGCGGTGTATTCGTTCCACCAAGTGTGGGGATCCCACGTCTCAGCTGAAGATTGAGAAGGGTAATTGCCAACAAGATGCTTGCAGTTAACCATTGTCGCGGCTTTAACTTGTGACTTAAAAAAATCTTTGAAACCAGGTTAAATTTCATAACCGGCTTTTTTGGCGTCTTCATGAAACATTCTTACTGTATCTAATGAATAATCTAAAAGGTTGTAATCAACTAAGTCTAATTTTTTCAATATATCACTTGTGGCTGTAATGATGTGACATCCAATAGAATCTGCTTGAAACAAGTTCAATAGTTCTCTCGGGCTTGCCCAAATTAACTTAGAGGCGGGCATCGAGGACATGATTTGTAAGCTTTCTTTCATTATAGGCATTGGATCCACGCCAGTATCTGCAATTCGGCCGGCAAACACTGATATGTTGCTTTCTACATGTGGGTTTAGAGAATTTATCACCCCCTCAACTTGTTTTGGTGTCATAAGTGCTGTCACATTGACCTTCACGCCAGCCTTAGACAATATGTTAATTACAGACGAAGTGCTCTCGCCCTTGGTGTTTGTAACTGGAATTTTGACATATACATTGTTAGCCCATGAGGAGATAGTAAAACCTTGTTGTATCATTTCTTCAAGATCATCACTAAAAACTTCAAAAGAGATAGGCTTATCTTTAATCTCAGCTAATACGAGTTTTGCAAAAGTTGTGTAGTTTGTTATGCCGGCCTTTCGCATCAAAGTTGGATTGGTTGTTAACCCTGAAATATAAGGCTTTGATGCCATCTCGAGCATTCCATCCAAATCCGCACCGTCAGCAAACAATTTTATTTTAAGTTGACTTAAAGAGTTCAATCTTCTATCTCCCTAACAATTTCGGTTGCTGCTTCCCAGAGTGACGATACACACTGATATGGAGGTAAGGGTCTCACATCATCATAACCGTAATCAACAAAAAAACACTTACAGCCCACCGATTGTCCAGCAGCAATGTCACGCCAGCGATCCCCTACTACGAAGCTAGACTCAAGGTTTATTCCGAAGTCTTTGGCCGCGGTGAGGATTAACCCTGGCTTCGGCTTTCGACAATTGCAGAACACAGAATCATCATGTGGGCACATATAAAAAGCGTCTAGAGGCAAACACTCCATCAGATAACTGTTTATTTCTTCAACTGCACTTACTGAAGTTTTTCCGCGGGCAATATCAGGTTGATTTGTTATCACTATCGTCTTCAAATCATATTTTTTTATCTTAATCAGAGCATTGAGAACCCCAGGAAGTATTGCGAGTTCCTCAAGATTCTTTGGGGGATACGGTTTTCCATCTATTTGAATGGAGTTATTAAGAACTCCATCTCGATCTAGAAAGACAGCTCTGCTCATTTCACAATTTGGGTTACCACTTGGTCGGATTACTCTTTAGGCTTGGATGTGAGACGATCAAATGCCAGATTACTGTTTGAAAAGATTCAGAGTGAGGTGTAACCGTACTAGGGTTAACAGTTGGAACAACAACGCAAACATCCGCGTTCTTTGCCGTGTACCCACCATCACGTCCGACGATTCCAGTTATGCGTGCACCTATTTCTTTGGCTAGATCTATTGCTTCAATTAGGTTCGGGCTAACCTTCTTTTCTCTGTCCCCACCACCAACAGAGAGAATAAACAAGCAATCTTTTGCAGATAACTTGCTTACTCTTAGCCATCCCGAAAAAACTGTTTCCCATCCTTCATCGTTGGTCCGAGCGGTGAGTTCAGCAACATTATCTGTGGGCGCATATGTTTCTATACCTGCAAGTTTCCGGAAATCATTTACGGCATGGCCAGCATTTGCCGCACTTCCACCTACACCCAAAACAAAAAGGCGTCCTCCCTTTTCTTTGACATCCAGCAAAAGTTCAACAATCTTCTCGACAACATCTGGATCAATTGCCTTCGTGATTTCAACAGTTTCTAACAAGTGTTTAGCGCTATAACTCATTTTTTTGACTCCAATAAGTACATTGAAAACTCTTCTATTCCCTTTACGGAGCCTATTTCATAAAACCGATCAAACACCTCAAATCCCATTAGTTTCCCGGTTTTTGATAACTGTGTACAAATATCCGCTAAGTCAATGGTCTGATTTGGAGGTAAGGTGTCAAAGACCTCAGCTTTGAAATACAGTAGACCATAATCTATATAGTCCATGCGGCCGACGTTTGATCCTTTTTGGTAATTCACATAACCGCCGGGCAAGAGTTCAGCGTTGCTCGTATCAAACTTTCCAAAGTTCTTGAAAACGCTCATCATCGCGGGAGCTGAAGATTTCTTGAACGCAAGTTCAACACTGGAATAATCGATAGGTAAATAAGAATCACCATAAATCACTGCAAAATCCGAACCTAGCAATGGTGACGCTTTGACAATCGCTCCTCCTGTGCCAAGCTGTGTTTCGCCATCTAATGAGTATGTAACTTCGATTCCAAATCTCGAACCATCTTGAACGTAACTTTGGATTTCATCGGATAAATGCGAGACACAAAAAACAAAATCCTCGAAACCAGCCCGCTTCAGGAGTTGGATTTGCCAATAAACAAACGGCTTGCCATTAATTGGCAGCATACATTTTGGAGTAGTGGCAGTTAAGGAACCTAATCGAGTCGCATATCCACCCACCAAGATTGCAATGGGAAGCATCAGGACAGAATTACCTTAGTTCCCTCGAAATCAAAATGAAACCTAACTTCTTCAAGTCCAAGTTCTTGCATTTTTTTTCTTAGCTGGTCTTTATCGGTCGCATAAAACATCAAATATCCTCCTCCGCCTGCACCAACCAGTTTGCCGCCAATTGCCCCTGCTCCAATCGCTTGGTTATAGGCCTCATCGATAAACTCATTTGTCATACCTGTCGTGCGAGACTTCTTGTGCTCCCAATGTTCATTCATTAATTCTGCAAACTTAGCTGTGTCATTTACCAACAATGCCTCTTTACTTTTTTGCCCTAAATTCTTGATAAAGTGTAAATTGTCAATCATTAATTGTTCTTTTTTTGATGATTTTAAGTTTTGGTCACTAAGTATCGCGCTGGCTGACCTTGAAATACCGGTAAAGAATAGAAGTAAATTGTCTTCTAGATCATGAATAGTTCGCATTTCTATTTTGAGAGGTGAAGAACTTACTGAGCCGTCTCTATGAAAATGAAATTCACTGATCCCACCATAGGCAGCTATATATTGATCTTGCTTGCCGATTGGTTCCCCCAACTTGTTAATTTCAATTTCGCAAGCAAGCTCGGCAATATGGCTGGGATGCATTTGTCGTTTGTAATGCGTATAAAGTGCTTTGATTAGCGCTGTTGTAAAACTCCCGCTGGATCCCAATCCTGTTCCAGATGGGATATCAGCAAATGACGAGATCTCGACTTGTGGGCTATTGAGGTTGAGGGTTTTCAAAACTTCCCGAATGATTGGATGCTCAATCTGATCGACATGTTTAACATTTTCAATTTTTGAATACTTTAGATTAATTCCTTCAAAAAACGGACGACTAACAGACACATATGCGTATTTATCGATAGCTGCAGCAATCAAGAAACCCTCATATTCTTGATAGTATGAGGGCAAGTCAGTTCCGCCGCCACCAAGAGAGACGCGCAAGGGGCTTCTTGCTATGATCATGCCTATAGGGTACCCATTTTATTGAAGCGTAAATCCAATTAGCGGGGGTGACACTTTGCCAAATAGCTACTTGGTCGTGGGTGGGGCAGGATTTATCGGATCCCACTTCGTGAAGGAACTTCTCTCGAGAAAAAAGACTTTAGTCAGGGTGGTGGACAATCTTTGTTCTGGAACTTTGGAACACATCAACGAGTTCAAAGAAAATCCCGCATTTGAATTTGTAAAAGTTGATGTGGAAAATACGGGGGATTTGGTAAAGGCCATGTCCGGGATTGAAACTGTAATTCACTTGGCTTCAAATCCTGACATAGCAAGAGCAGTGGTTGAACCTCGGATAGATTTCGTACAGGGAACCGCGCTGACCGAGTCCGTAGCGGAAGCCGCAAGAATTTCAGGAGTAAATACAATCCTTTACGCATCCGGTAGTGGGGTATACGGAGATGCCGGAGCAACGATGTTATCGGAAAACTCTCCCGTCAGTCCCATTAGTACATATGGGGCAAGCAAACTCGCAGGAGAGGCTCTATTGGCCTCTTACTCCTTCATGTTTGGGTTGAAATGTTTAGGGTTTAGGTTTGCCAACGTTGTCGGCCCAAAGCAAACACATGGAGTTGGATTCGACTTTCTTCGAAGATTAATGCAGTTTCCAGACCGAATTGAAATTCTCGGAGATGGAAATCAAAGTAAGTCTTATATCCACGTCAAGGATGTTGTAAGTGCGGTTCTTCTCTGCGAGGAGAAAGTTCAAACTGGGTTCGATGTTTTCAATGTTTCAACGCCTGATTTCGTATCAGTGAATGAAATTGCCGATGAGGTAATGGCGCAATTAGGTTTAAATCCAGAAAAAGTGGTAAGAACATATTCTGGAGGGGACAGGGGCTGGAAAGCTGATGTTCCTGTCGTAAGGCTAAGCTCACGAAAAATCTCAATGTTCGGCTGGGCGCCGATGTTCAATAGTCGTGAAGCAATTAAAAATTCGATTGCCGAAATGCATTCCGAGTTAACGCGTTAATTTGTACAGATGCTTAAAAATATACCTAACTTCGAAATTTCTTAGTTCATTATTCCATTTCGGTAAATCGCCTTGCCTGACTTCCTACTAAACTTACAATAGTCAAAGAAAAAATTAAAGAGTAAAGAGAAGTAAATGAAATCCAGAGTGAACTGAAAAAGTAATTTGTATCCGCGAGTGAAGCTTCCAAAAATGAACCACCTAGCCACCTAAAAAGTAAAAAGGCAGAGAAAAAAACTTCAATAATTGACATGCTCATCCACAAAGTGAATAGTCTTGCCCCCGTAGTTGGCATAACCAATCTAGAACTGACCGAATTCTTTCGACGATATGCGTATTGTGAAATTGAACCAAGAGCAAATGCCCCACTTCCAAAAATTGAGATACACAACAACATTGTCTGCGCTAGCAAACCCAATTGAAACTTCTCGAGGCTCAAATTAGGGGAAGTTGAAACCAAAATGTTTAAAAACGTTGTCAAAATGCCGAGCATTAAACCGGGCACCACGAAAATGCGATCAAAGAGATAGGTGAAAGTGACCCGTAGAGTGCCCCATCCGGCCTTAAATGGAGACAGCCATGAGCCACGCTTATGGTGGCTCACGCGACCAATGGGTTCCTTCAGAAAAGAAACGGGGATTTCAGTTATCCGTGCACCCCTATTTCTTGCCGAAACAATCATTTCTGTTGCGTATTCCCATCCAGGCTCAAGAAAGGGTAACGAGTTGAAAAGATCCTTTTTCATAGCTCTAATTCCACAATGAATATCTCCGGTCGGAATTCCAAGTGCATATTTAAAGAACAGACTTGTACCGGGAGAGCCAAAATACTGGTGATGTGCTGGCATTGCGCCCTTTTCAATTCTCCCCTTAAATCGATTTCCTAGTACTAAGTCGTAACCTTGCTCCAATTTGTCTATAAAAGGACCTACATCTCGAAAATCATATGTGCAATCGGCATCCCCAAGAATTACAAATCTGCCTTTTGCTAAACCTTTTCCCGCCCTATACGCATTTCCTAGTCCGCGTTCAGATACGTGAACGACTTTGACGCCCAAATCACGGGCAATCTTGGGAGTATTATCTGTTGAACTATCTAGGAAAATTATCTCCCCTTTGATGTTGCTATTTGAAAATCCTTGGCGGCACCAGGATATGAACTCACGAACAGTCACTTCCTCATTCATAGTAGGGACTATGACCGATACGTCTATAGATGTTCCCATGCCCAGCACCTATTCTATAAAATTCTTCGCCTATTTCAATTTTTCACAATTGCAGAAACATTCAACCCAAATTTGCTACTAGAGACTGCAATTTTGCTGGGAGAAAATCCAGCCTTTCTGATCTCTAGCCATAAATCTCTTTTAGAGTAGTACCTTCTATGATCTTCCATCTCTTCTCTAGGTGCAAGCCCCAGGCGAAAAGCTGCCAATTCTAGAAACATCTTTCCTCTCCAACTAGGTACATTTACAAACAATACACCCTCATCAGAAATTAACATCCTAACTTGAGAAAGTAGTTGCACTGGTTCTTCGACATGCTCAAGAAGATTATTCATTACAATAAAGTCAAGTTTTTGACGTAATTGTTGTGTTGTCTCTAAGACATCTCCTTCATAAAAGAAAACGCTTTGATGTTTCAAAGTAAGGCTTGCCTTATCAATAGAAATATCAAATAAGTGAACGGTCTCGAACAATTTCCAGAATGGCGAAGTTAAACTCGCCGAAAATCCAGCACCGACGTCAGCCAGCGATTTTCTGGAAGTCACTAACTTAAGAGCTTTGTTGATTTTTCGATTTGAAAGTTTCTGGCCCAACCGATCCAGAACTGAAAGGCCAGTCTTTTCTCCGTAACTACTTCTTCGAATCACCCCTAGAGCCTATAGGATTGAACTGCAGATATCGTTGTGTGTCAGCTTTTTTGGCGATGATAGGGTGAAGCTTAGGAAATACGAGACGCAGAGTCCCACCGAATCAGCTACTTTGACAGAATGATGATTAAAGTTTGAATGAGCACGTTCGAAATGCATCGAAAAATTAATCGCACCTGTATTGTTAAATTATGAAATCTATGTTTGGAAAAAGTCGGTTATTCGCTTTCACTCTACAGCAAACCGCAATAGAAAAAAAAGATTTCAAAATAGTAATCTTGGCGGGTGTGATAGTTTCTTTCTTCACGACTACTTTTTCTCAAGCAGAGGATATGGGTTTCTTTCTTTCAGTTTCTGGATTTGTTAGTCAAGGATACAAACTTTACGTTGAAACCTTTGAAATAAAGGATCCCCTATTTCTGTACTCCAATGCGATAGCAATAAAGAGTTTAGGAATAGTTGGCCCTTTCTATCTGGACTTTTTGATCTCTGCTGCAATTTTACCAATAGCCTACCTGCTGGCAATGGAGTTAACAAAATCTACTACATCATCTTTTCTCGCTGCTTTGATGTTTCAACTTACAGCAACTGGTGAATTTGGACAAACATTACGTTCGCAAATCATGGCAATTCTTTTCATCTTACTCTCGTCTTACTTCGGTTTGCGGCAAAAGTGGGTATATGCGGGAATCTTTGCATCCGCGGTACTGTTTAGTAAGATGCCGCTACTTTCAGTTATTGCTTTCATACTGGGCCCATTATTGATACTTGATCGTAGAGTTAAAAGTGCTTTACAAGTAACTTTGGGTTTCTCAGGATTCTCAGGATTTATCTTGTTAGTTTTGGCATTACGCGGCGAATTAGGTGCTTACTTTGACATGGTCAAGGAAAACTTTTTTTATGCGTCTAGCTATCAAACAATCGTTGGTCAGAGTGAAGGATTTATAGGTCATTTTCAGGTCTGGAATGGAAGTGAGCTGCGGGTTGCTTCTTTTGTAATATCCATTTTACTTGTTTTTCATCTTGCTTTTAAGAAAAGAATGATGACAAGTCGCTTCTTTATATTGGTAATTTCTACAAACTTTGGTGTTGGATTTTTTCTTATTAACACCGCAATGTGGTCGCATCACTTACAGATCATCTCATTGTATGTTTTCACAAACTCTCTCTTCATTCTTTATAATGTTCAATCGAATAGCCCAGGCGCCAGGCTAATTCGCCAGACTTCAAGAATTGCGAAGTTGACGCCTTCTGTTAGTGTTTCTAGTTTGGCGGTCTCGACGATTGTTCTTTCGCTTCTGATTAGCAACTCAGGTGCTTCCTTAAAATCGAAACCTGAAATGAGCTTAAAAAATTGGGTCCAGCCAACCTGGACCACGCCTGAAGAAATTAATATGTTATCTCGAGCTAGCCAAATTTTCCCTCGGGGGGGTCGTTTTGCGCGACTTGGAATGAATGATGACATGGGTTTTGGGGCATTCTTACCCCCTGAATGGCGGTTTGTGTGTAAGCGTCATGCGATCATTGGATCTGAACCTTTGGATGAGATTGACATTTATTTGAACTGTCTTAGGAAAGTTCCAGATTTAATCTTGATTGCACCATTTTATGAAAACCAATCAAATCGACCCGGAAATTATCAATATTACTTCCGAGAATCTCAGAAAATTTTGAGCAGGAATTTTAATTGTTTTGGCTACAACGCAGGGTACAAATATTGCATACGAACGTGAAGTGTTTGCCCTTAGAGATATCAGTACAAGAGATTGTAGTAATTTTCAGTTTGTTGTTTACAAAGATTTCTGACATTTTCAGGTTCTGGATGCAAAAAGTATTGTTTCCACCAATCGATAGTCCACTCAACACTATCTAGTTGTGATAATTTTGGTCCCCAACTCAATGCCTCTAAAGCACGGCTTGGGTTAAGGCTCAATTTTTTTGATTCGGCTGAGTCTAGTTTTGCAATTCTTTGTAAAGGTTCTACATGAATCGTTTCTAGCATTTCTGTGATGAATTTTATAACTTGTTTAACTCTAATTGGGCTCTCAATTGGACCAAAATTAAGAGTAACGTCTTCACAGTTTCCAGACAACATTTTTTCCAAAAACAAGAGGTAACCCACTAAGGGTTCAAGCACGAATTGCCACGGTCTTGTACTTTCAGGATTTCGAACTTTGAAAGGAATTCCTGTGGAGTAACTTCGAACGAGATCTGGAATCAATCTACTTTCTGCAAAATCCCCTCCGCCAATTACATTTCCTGCTCTAACTGAAACCACTTTCGGTCCATCAGAGAGTTTTGCAATTTGCTGCCAAGCTGCAACGACTGCTTCTGTTCCCACTTTGCTTGCACTGTATGGATCTTTCCCCTCCAAGGGATCAGTCTCTATAAATGCACGACCAGAATCATCATTCCTATAAACCTTATCTGTAGTGACCACAATGATTGATTTGATAAAATCCTTCTTAAATGCGATGTCAAAGAGGTTGACTGAGCCCATTACATTCACATCAAAAGTTTCGCGTGGGTTCTCGTAAGACTTAAGGACAAGTGGCTGGGCTGCCATATGAATTATTGCTGATGGATGATGAAGATCAATGAATTTTTCTAGCGCCTCACAATCACGAATATCTGCAAAAGCTTCAGGTATAAAACCTTCTCGCTCTGCGCGATCAAACAGAGAGTCTTTCGCTGGATGCAATGAGTACCCAACAACAGGAATATCGAGGTGCTCTAATAAGAAGGTCATCCAAGTGCCCTTAAAACCCGTGTGACCGGTTAAAAGGACAGGCCCCGGCAACTCTCGTAAGCGTTGCCCTAATGGATTTTTCATATCCGAACTGTAGTCTTTGTTCACCAAATCAATAAGCAATGCACTACTTTTGTGGCGCGGTCAGGGATGAAATTGAGCGAGAATCTTGACTCAACGATTGACCATTTAGTAAATGAAGCGTTTACCCAGTTACATCCAACGGTGCCGTTTGTCCCCGGCGAGACAAACATTCCTGTTACAGGCAAGGTCTTTGGACAAGAAGAATTGAAAGCCGCAACTAAAAGTAGTTTGGATTTCTGGTTGACTTCTGGTCCCTATTCAGAACTGTTTGAGTCTCGTTTTGCGAAAATTGTAGGAATGCGCCATGCATTTATGGTGAATTCTGGATCATCCGCAAACTTGTTGGCCCTGAGTTCGCTTACTAGTCCAGCGCACGGAGATCGTGCTCTAAAACCTGGCGACGAAGTTATAACAGTGGCGGCCGGTTTTCCAACCACAGTCGCTCCTATTTTACAAAATAGTCTCGTCCCGGTTTATGTTGATGTCGATCCAGAAACTTATGTGGCAATTGATGAGCAAATGGAAGCAGCGGTCACTTCAAAGACTAAGGCAATCATGATGGCTCACACTCTGGGAAATCCGTTTAATCTTGACTTTGTTCAAGATTTGGCGAAGAAGCACAAACTCTGGCTCATCGAAGATAGTTGCGACGCATTAGGAGGAACGTATAGAGATCAGACTTTGGGAAGTTTCGGAGATCTCTCGACGTTTAGCTTCTATCCGGCACACCACATAACAACTGGTGAAGGTGGTGCGGTGCTAGTCAAAAAAGTTGTACACAAAAGAATTGTTGAATCTTTCCGCGACTGGGGAAGAGACTGCTGGTGTGCTCCAGGTTGTGATAACACTTGTTTAAAGCGTTACGAATGGACTTTAGGGAAACTGCCCGAAGGTTACGATCACAAATACACCTACTCACACTTGGGATATAACCTTAAGTCTGGAGATATTCAAGCCGCAATCGGACTAGCGCAGTTAGATCGATTGGATTCGTTTATCGAGCTCCGTCGCCGAAACTGGGCTTACCTACTTAATGGCTTGAAGGATCTTGAAGAATACTTTGTTCTACCAAAAGCGACTGAACATAGTAATCCATCTTGGTTTGGTTTTGCGCTCACAGTAAAACCTGGAGCCTTAAAAACTAGAAATGAAATTGTTCAAGAATTGAATGAGAAAAAGATCGGTACACGACTATTATTCGGTGGAAATCTTTTGCGTCAACCTGCATTTATAGGGACGCCAAGACGGATTATTAGCAAACTTGAAAATACAGATAGAATAATGAATGACACCTTCTGGATTGGTGTGTGGCCCGGGCTTTCGATTGAAATGTTGGACTACATGATTACGTCGATCCATGAAATTCTCGAAAAAAGATGATGAAAGTTATCATTCTTGCTGGTGGGCTTGGTACACGAATTTCAGAAGAAACGACAGATAAACCCAAGCCAATGGTTTTGCTTAACGACAAACCAATCCTTTGGCACATAATGAGTATCTTTGCCAAGCAGGGCTATACAGATTTCGTCATTGCTGCGGGGTACAAAGGTGAAGTCATTTCGGACTGGGCATCTACGCTTGACACCGACTGGAATATCCAAACAATCAATACTGGTTTAGATACTCAAACGGGCGGCCGCATTAGACAATGTATGGAGTTGTTTCCTGGGGAAAGAGTGTTAGCCACATATGGTGACGGTGTCGGAAACATAAATATAAAAAACTTACTTGCTTTCCACGAATCCCACGGGAAATTGGCAACCGTGACTGCAGTTCACCCACCTGCCAGGTTTGGATATTTAGATATTGTTAATGGTTTAGTTCGACATTTCGGTGAAAAGAATCAAAGTGACGCGGGCTGGATAAATGGGGGCTTTTTTGTGATTGAACCCGAAGTATCTGGCTTAGTAGAATCTTTTGATGAGCCATTTGAGACCGGCGCACTTCCGAGACTAGTGAGTAGTGCAAATCTGATGTCATTTCATCATGAAGGCTTCTGGCAGCCAATGGATACTCTCAGAGAAAAGGAAGATTTGTCGAAATTGGCCAAACTGTCAACGCCACCTTGGCTCTATGGAATCTAGCAAGAACTAGAATAGTGAAATGAAAACCGAGGTTCCACAATTATCAATCATCACTCCCTGCTTTAATGAAGAGGAGTCCGTGCTTAAATGTTTCGAAAGTTTACGCGACGTCATGTCGAAAGAGCTTCCAGGAGTCACTTACGAGCATATATTCGCTGATAATTGTTCTACGGATAATACCGTTGAGATAATAAAGAGTTTTCTGAAAAGTGATTCAAGGGTCAAACTTATTGTAAATAGCAAAAATATCGGCGCACCACGTAATATATATCGAGCCTTGTCCAGGACTTCTGGACTTGCTGTCATACCAATGCTGCCGGCAGATTTACAGGATCCCGCGGAAGTGATTCCAGATTTCTACAGAGAATGGAAAGCTGGCTCGTTAATTGTTTTTGGCCAGAGAATACAAAGACAGGAAAGTTTCGTAATGCGGAGCTTAAGAGGTCTTTATTATAGAATCATTAAGAAACTGGCTTCGAGCGACATTCCCATTAATGCTGGTGAATTCATGTTAATTGATAGAAAAGTTGTAGATCTCTTGGTTGAAATGCGTGAAAGTAATCCTTATTTAAGAGGACTCATTGCCCAAGTCGGAGTTAGATCTAGTTCTGTTAACTATCGGTGGGGAAAGCGCGAATTTGGAAAATCTAAAGCTACGCCATTTGTCTTGATTGATACCGCAATCAATGGTCTCGTAAGTACTTCTCGCCTACCTGCGCGAATTACACTGCTTTCAGGATTCATGTTCTCGCTGATCGGAATTCTTCTTGGAGTTTGGTCACTGTCGGCTTCGTTTTTTTCAAGCACTTTAATAGGATCGGGCATTCCAACCATCATCGTCGCAATTTTCTTTATCGGCGGAATCCAATTGTTTTTCTTGGGGCTAATAGGTGAGTATGTGCTCAGCATTCATGGTGAAATTAGACCGGAACCGGGTGCCTTCGACCTAGAAACAATAGGATTTGAAAAATTGGAAGTCAGGAACAGAAATGAACTCTGAAGAAACCCGCTTGTCAGCCTCATTTCATTTATGGGAAAAACACCTAAAGGGTGCAACATCTCTTCAGTCATTAGTGAATACGTCCACCAAATTCGAAGCTAATCAAAAAGAGTATTTTCTAGTTCCCTTTACTTCACTCGATTTAGCTCAGGAAAATCACCATTTATTGCTCAAAAATTGGCGAGAGGCAAATCAGTTCGCCTATCCAACAAGATTTAACGTTACGTTAGATGGTACGCAGAAATGGGTGAAAGAAGGAGTAATAGAAAATCCTTCAAGAGTACTTTTCTGGATTACGGACTCTAACTTTGTAAGACTCGGGCACATTGGGCTTGTTTACTTGCCAGAGACATCAAGTTGCGAAGTCGATAATGTTTTGCGAGGAGAAGCAGGGCATCCTGGTCTAATGACTGAAGCAATGAAGAGTCTAGAAAATTTGGTTGAGACAGAACTCAGTTTGGAAGAAATCTCGCTGAGAGTTCTTGAGAGTAATGCGCACGCCGTGGCTTTTTATGAAAACTTAAATTACAAAGTGATAATCAAAACACCCTTGATGGAGATGCGTGACGGCGATACCCTGAGCCTGAAACCGGGATCACCTTCGGTTGATACTTTTCTTACTATGTCAAAATCGTTGCTAGAATCTAGAAGTGTTCCAAATGAAATTTTGACCGCTGGACCTTCAATTTCAACTAGGGAAGTTAGTTATGTCGCCAATGCCGTAACTTCAGGATGGAATTCGAGACATTCTGATTACATAACACGATTTGAAAATTCTTTCGCCGAGTATGTCGGTGCTAAATACGCAATGGCAACTAGTAGCTGCACCGGAGCATTGCATCTGTCTCTTATGGCGCTGGGAATTGGACCAGGTGACGAAGTAATTGTTCCTGATGTCACATGGGTCGCTACTGCATCGGCCGTGATGTACACAGGGGCAAAGCCAGTCTTTGCTGACATAAATACAGAGGACTGGACAATAAATCTCGACTCTATAAGGAGTCTAATAAATAGTAGAACCAAAGCAATCATGCCTGTCCATCTGTATGGATATGGTGCTGCGATGAATCAAATCATGCAAATTGCTCACGAATACAACTTGTATGTAGTTGAAGATGCTGCTCCAGCAATTGGTACCGAAATCAATGGAAAACGCGCGGGAACTTTCGGAGACTTTGGTTGTTTTAGTTTTCAAGGAGCGAAGCTATTAGTGACCGGCGAAGGCGGGATGCTCGTAACCGACAATGAAGAATTGTTCAAACGAGCTAAAAAAGATCAAGATCACGGCAGAAAGCCTGGAACTTTTTGGATTGATGAACTTGGCCATAAATATAAAATGAATAATATAACTGCCGCGCTTGGTCTTGCTCAGATTGAAAGAGCTGAAAATCAGATATTTAGGAAGCGCCGCATAAACTCTTGGTACACGGAGAATCTTTCTGACATAGATTCCATCAGCTTTCAGAGTGAAACTTCAGGTACGTCATCCATTTGCTGGATGACCAGCTTTACATTAAATGAAGGCTCTCTTATTTCGCGGGATGAATTGATTAATTCGCTTAAGCAAGATGGAATTGATTCGCGGCCAGTATTTCCAGCCATCAGTCAATATCCAATTTGGCAGTATGAACCGGAAGTTCAGCCAAACGCCAGGAAAATCGGCTCAACCGGAATCAATTTACCGAGTGGTGTAATGCTCAGTAAATCTGCAATAGAGCGGGTGTGTGCGAGCATTCGGAAGGCTTTGGGTAATTGGCCAGGGCATCTGCATTACAAATGACCTTTGCTTCGAAAGCCTCACACATCGGATCTTCATTGTCGATGATTGATATTTTATCCGTAATAGCCACCGGAGTTGAGCTTTCTCCTAACGGAAAGCTCGGTGATGAACTCATTATTTCCAAAGGTCATGCTGCGGCTGGTGCGTACGCAGTTTTAGCGCACTCTGGCTACATTCCTCTAAGACTATTGGATTCGTATTCAATGGACGGATCCTCACTTGGGGGTCACGTAACAAGCACTCACGTACCTGTTATTAATCTTTCAACGGGATCACTTGGGCATGGATTGCCATTTTCTGTCGGCCGCGCTTTGGCAAGAAAACGTTTAGAGATACCAGGTAACTCATTTGTCATTCTTTCAGATGGAGAGTGCGATGAGGGCAGCAACTGGGAAGCGGCTCTACTTGCCAGTCACCTGGAATTAGAAAATGTGTCTGTGGTAGTTGATAGAAATTTCTTGCAATCATTAAAAAGTACTGAAGAGACAGTCAGATTAGAACCTTTGGCAGAGAAATGGTTGGCATTCAATTGGGATGTTGCCACAGTAGATGGACATTCACATGAGGAACTTCATGAAGCTATCTTCCGTAATTCAAAAAAGCCGAGAATAACAATAGCAAATACAGTAAAAGGTTACGGGGTTAGTTTTATGGAAAATTCTGTTCCATGGCACTACAAGTCGCCGAACGCCGAAGAACTTGCAAACGCACTCAGTGAGATTGGGCACTATTCGTGAGAAATGCTTTCATTGAGGAATTAATTTTACTTGCAGAAGAGGATGACAAGATTTTTCTAATTATTGGAGATCTTGGCTTTGGAGTCATCGAAAATTTCGAAAAAAGATTTCCTAATCAGTTTTTAAATGCCGGAGTGGCTGAACAGAACATGATGGGCATGGCTGCCGGCTTAGCTAGTGCTGGCTACAAAGTTTATGTCTACTCAATTGGCAACTTTCCAGTTTTCCGATGCTTAGAACAAATTAGAAATGACATCTGTTACCAGGAGTTAGACGTATCAATCGTTTCAATTGGGGCAGGCTTAAGTTATGGCACTTTGGGCTACTCTCACCATGCCATTGACGATATAGGCGTGATGAGTGCTTTACCGGGAATGACGATTTACTCACCTGCTGATCCAATTGAGACGCGTCGTGCTCTTCGCGGATCAATGTCTCTTCAGACACCTAAATACTTTCGACTCGGAAAGAGTGGAGAGCCTGAAATCTTCAATCAAACACCAACACAATTTCCAAATTGGACAGAAATAGCAAGTGGAAATGATTTGTTGGTCTTGACCACAGGAGCTATCACTAACGAAGCTATTGAAGCCGCTGCCGTACTTAAGAAACTTGGAATTGAAATTGCTGTTGTTGCAATTCCAGTGTTGAAGCCTTTGGCATTTGATAAGGGCTTAGTCGAACGATTCAATCATGTACTTGTGCTTGAAGAGCATTCAGAGTCGGGTGGTTTAGCTACAATTATTTCTGAAAAGTTGGCTTTGAGTGGTCTTAAGGCAAACTTAGTAAAGCTAGGACTACCCGATCAAGTTCATCATGAACTGGGATCCCAAAAATATCTAAGGAATCACTTTAAAATTGATGCAGTAGGTATTGTGGAAAAAGTTAAGCACACTCTAGGAGCCTAGTCCAGAATCTAAATCTCTCTGGGTGTCGTTATTTGCACCGCAAAATTACTTAGCTACGATCATTTGCGACTAACCAAGCAACTCAACATCTGTAACACTTAATCCAGTTAGAATTTCTGACTTATTCCAAGAATTAGAAATATAATCTGTGTCTGCAATTGTAGTCTTTTGAATTCCAGCAACCGCTTTTCTATATTCTGACAGATGATTTCGGGTTAACGAGTGAATAAAAAGTATAGATATTCTTCACCATAGTATTTATGCTTTTGCGGAAGGTATCTTTAACCCCGCCCAGCATTAATCAGTTGAGACTACAGAACAAAACCACATATCAGTCGCAGCCCGCAGAACAACCATGAGGCAGCAGTATCTAGACTAATTGAGCTTTTGGATGTAAGTATGGTTGCAACAAAGAAGTAATGAGCGCGCACATAGGGGAACAAATAGCACCCAGAATGTCAGTGGATTAAGCGATGTTGAACCCAGTAGTCAATGGTGGATAGGAGGTCTGAGAACTCGTAAAGAGAAGTTCGTGGGTTCGATTCCCGCGGGTGGCTCGGTACAAATCAAGAGTTCGCTAACCTTGCTCCATGACATCTGTTGCCAATCATAAATTCGGCATTATCGGTGCTGGGATTATGGGTGAAGCGTTATTAGTTTCCAATATTAAATCTGGAATTGATGCTTCAAATATTGTTATTTCAGATAAACGAAGGGATCGAACCGCTGAGTTATCGGCAAAGTATGGATGCGAAATTTCAAGCGCAGAGAATATTGCTTCAAACTCCGAAAATATTCTTTTGGTTGTTAAGCCTCAGGATATGGATTCACTACTAGAGTCAGTAGGAAAAGGTATTTCGTTAAGCCAAAGAGTCATTTCCTTTGCGGCCGGCAAGAAGACCTCATCAATCGAGAAGTATTTGAGTGAGGGCGTAGCAGTACTTCGGGTTATGCCGAACACTCCGATGTCGGTTGGGGTTGGCGCTTCAGCAATCTCTGCTGGCAAGTATGCGAAAGATTCAGATGTGGCTGCGGTGCAGGAGTTGTTGAAGGCTTCGGGTAAAACGATTGTGGTTGATGAGTCTTTGCAGGATGCGGTTACTGCAACTAGTGGATCTGGGCCGGCTTATTTCTTTAGATTTGTAGAGGCGATGATTGCTGGGGCTGTGGAGTTGGGTCTTAGTGAATCTGATGCGCATACTTTGGTTGTGCAAACAATCGGTGGAGCCGCAGCGATGCTTGCTGTTGAGGGTGCTTCACCTGCGACATTGCGTGCCAATGTCACCAGTCCAAATGGCACAACATTTGCGGCATTGCAGAGCTTCGAAGCCAGCGATTTAGAGGGAATTGTGAAGCGGGCTATGACCGCTGCGCGTGATAGGTCACGGGAACTTTCTTAATTTTCGGCTAACCTTGGCCAACATCAAAAGGAGTTGAGAGCATGGGTTCAGTAGTCAAGAAGCGTCGTAAGCGCATGGCTAAGAAAAAGCATAAGAAGCTGCTTAAGAAAACTCGTATTCAGCGTCGAAACAAGAAGTAATTAGAGTTTTACTAAGACTAATCTCTTGTTGATTGAGGTCACCGCGTAGCGGACCTTGTTGATAGTAACTATGGCGCCATCTTT
>Ga0315902_10002885_pt1 | contig 26225 bp, 8 predicted proteins | sample LakEriMetagenome_9_FD_203523 | JGI IMG/M metagenome (GOLD analysis project Ga0315902, IMG submission 203523) | Freshwater fungal communities from buoy surface, Lake Erie, Ohio, United States - Buoy 12 MA117 | ecosystem: Environmental > Aquatic > Freshwater > Lake > Lake biofilm | place: USA... | reverse complement strand
TATCATTATCATAAAATATTGGTGAACGAGTATCAATGTAAGAATATAATCTACCATCACTATCCAATCTCATACCTTCAGTACCATTTATTGAAGTGAAATCGGTTGTATTATTTACAAAGAATCTTAATCTACCACCTACGTTTGTTCTACCTGCTATTATATAGTTATCACCATTGTTACCCAATTGTAAACCATACCAATTCAATGAAGCGTGATAGATATCCGAACCTGCTGTGTATCTTGCTCTAAATGAATATGATGAATTGTATAAACGGATGTCTGCTGCATCATTTATAGAGTTTACGTTTAGATACATAGTTCCATACAACCAATTAGTACCAGTTGAATAGATACCAGATGGGTGATATGATGCATTACCAGTTCCGGCTACGTTTGAGTTACCCTGATATGAATATGCTTGTAATGTATATAGATTTGAATTACCATCACCATTTACATAATATCCTGTATTATTTCTATCGTAATAGATATCAGAACGAGTATCATTTAAATCTGCTCTGTTAAATCTTGATGTAGATGCAAAATCACCATAATAGTTTGTATTATCAGAGTCATAATAAATTGATGCATAAATTGGGAACGTGTAATTACTTGCGTTATTACTTGTCAATACCAATGATGCTTGTCTAGTTTGTTCTACACCAGTAAATGATGTTACAAAATCAACAACCCAATCCTGTCCCCAATTTGAAGAATAACCACTATGACCGGTTTGAACTTCAGTAATATAAACCTGCGGATAAGACCAAGTTGTACCAACTTCTCCGATGTAAATTACATCTCTAGTACCATTATCTCCAAATCTAACAGTAAATGCACTTCTTCCCTCATCGGTTAATTGTGTTGCAAAAGGATTATACCAGTTACCAGGCCCATAGTTATATCCACCTATTTCAAAAGTGGTACTTTTACCCGTTGAGTATTCATAAACTTTAACAGTTATTCTCAACATAGTAGAAGAATTTCTTCTATCAGCAGGTAATTGTATTCTTATAGCTCCCGTTACACTTGAACCATTTCCTGTACTCTGTCCTCCGTTTGGATTTATGAATCTTCTTACAGACCCATCATATAAATTATTTATTGAAAAATAATTTGCTTGAGATGTAGATGCTCCATCAAAATAATATCCAGTATTATTTGAATCATAAAATATTGGTGCTCTAAAATCTACTGCTGCGGTGACATTACCAGAACTATTAATTATAATATTATGCCTTGCTGCGGTATTATCATAGGCCATATAGAATTGGTTATCACCAACTCCCATAGAGAAAGTTCGTGCACCACCCGCATCACCTCTTAAATTTATTACAGCATAGTTAGAACCAAAAATTGATAATTGTTTTGTAGTAGTGGCATTACCCCACGCAGTATTGATTGGAGATGTGTTATTAATACCAATACTACCTGCAAATATACCAGATGTTTCTGCGGCTGGGTCTAAATAATATGAATTATTATTTCTATCAATTAACTGGTCAGCGTAAATAGGTCCCTGAATAGTTACTCTATCGAATTGAGCTATTAGAACATCATTAGTTTGAAAAGCTGAATAAGTTCTTTTAAATCTTAATCTGATTGATTCATTACTATCATAATCATCTTCCGATTGTAAAATTAATGCTCCAGTATTTCCACCAGATGGAGATTCACCATAAATTTTCCAACCATCATCATTACCATTAGCTTGTCCAATGTAATAAGTTGGTTGAGTTGCCACACCCGAATAAGCCGTACCCACAGGGTTTTGTGGCATTGTAAATATATTACCCGTAATTGTAGCATGGGTTACGTTATCAGTTGTTCTAACGTTTTGGTTCATTAAATGAACCTCTGTTAAACCTTGTCCAGTATTAACCTGTGCTGCTACTAAGTTACCAGGTATTGTAAAGTTACCACTAGCATCTAATTGACCTATTTGTGTCCAAGTTAATGTTCTACCACCAGCACCAGTACCAGCATATCTAAATGTAAATCCGCTATTAAATACTAAATAAGTTGCGGTATCACCACCAGGTGCTATAAATGAATCTGATGTTCCTGTATGTCTGATATTATATCCGATACCGCCATATTGCCCACCACTATAACCAGCTACAAGTCCTCTACCTTCAGAACCACCACTACCTAAGTTTACGTTATAAGTACCATTTGCATCGTAAAAATTTGTACCTCTTACACTTCCATTTGCAACAAAGTTTGAATCTGAATACCAAACATCACTACTTTCATCCCAAATAAATTGTTTTGTTGCTGCATTACCTCTCTTAACTTCAATACCAGCATTTTCAGTTGGTGCAGTTGCTGCTCCAATATCTGCATTTAATGTAATGATATTATCACCTACATTTAATGTTGTTGTATTAATATATGTTGTTGTACCACTTACAGTAAGGTCACCACTAATTGTAGCGTTACCAGTTACTGCTAATGTAGTACCATCAAATCTTAAATTTGCTTCCGCAGTTACGTTTGGAGCAGTTCCGTTTAATGTGATTACACCATTATCAGTTGTACCGGTTATCGATAATGCCCCAGAAGAACCAGATGAACCAGCACTACCAGAAGAACCCGATGAACCACTACTTCCGCTTGAACCGCTACTTCCAGAAGAACCAGATGTACCACTTTCACCCATAGGTCCAAATCCAACATTAGTAAATGCTAAGTTAGTTGTGTAAATTGATGAATCTAAATAAAGTGGAGAACCAATTGCTCTTGCAACAGTTCTTAACAATGTTCCATCTAAATAATAACGAACATTTAATCCATCATATGTAACGTAAGCTACTGAATTTGTTGTATATGCACCTCCGCTATAAGGGTTAGAACCATTTTCATAAATGGCAACAGTTCCGTTATTAAAATAAAATGCGTAATCTATTGAAGTATATGAAGCATCAGTTGTTGGGTCTGTATTCAAACCTATCATCGCATAACCAGTAGTTGATGATATTTTTGCAGTTACATAAGCACCTCTTACATATCCTTGTTGTGAATAAACTTGCGAATCCCATGTACTATTAGTTCCGCCTGTTTTAGTAAATGTATCTGATGCTGGTCCTTGTGTTACGTTTGTCATTACAGGTGTCCACCCAGACGCACCACGAGTTCCGCTTGAACCACTACTTCCGCTTGAACCAGAAGAACCTGATGAACCACTACTTCCAGATGAACCAGCCGAACCAGTTGTACCTCTTGTACCGCTACTACCGCTTGAGCCCGATGAACCGCTTGTTCCACCACTACCGCTTGAGCCTGATGAACCGCTTGAACCCGAAGAACCAAATCCAGAAGAACCTGATGTACCACCACTACCAGAAGAACCCGATGAACCACTACTACCAGCAGTACCACCCGTACCAGCAGTTGCTGAAGTACCACCACTACCAGAAGAGCCTGATGAACCAGAAGAACCTGAAGTTCCGCCACTTCCACTACTACCACTACTACCGCTTGAGCCTGATGAACCAGAAGAACCACCTGCTCCAGTAAATCCACTACTACCGCTTGAACCGCTTGAGCCTGATGAACCGGATGTACCTCTTGTACCACTACTTCCAGATGAACCAGAAGAACCTGATGTACCAGAAGAACCACCTGCTCCACTTATACCACTCACACCGCTTGAACCGCTTGAACCAGAAGAACCTGATGTCCCTCCACTTCCAGAAGAACCTGATGTTCCACTACTTCCACTACTTCCACTTGAACCAGAACTTCCGCTTGTTCCACCTGCTCCACTTATACCACTACTTCCACTACTTCCGCTTGAGCCCGATGAACCGCTTGAACCTGATGTACCTCCAGTACCTCTAGTTCCAGAAGAACCACTTGAGCCAGATGAACCACTACTTCCACTTTGACCGCTAGAACCAGATGAGCCTGAAGAACCAGATGTTCCGCTTGTACCACCTGCTCCAGCTATACCACTACTTCCGCTTGTTCCACTACTTCCACTACTTCCACTACTTCCGCTTGAACCAGAAGAACCTGATGTACCACCCGTACCTCTTGTACCACTACTTCCGCTTGTTCCACTACTTCCACTACTTCCACTTGAACCAGAAGAACCAGAAGAACCGCTTGAACCAGCTGCTCCACTTAAACCACTACTTCCACTTGAACCACTACTACCAGAAGAACCTGATGTACCAAACGAACCCGTTGTACCACTACTTCCGCTTGAACCAGAAGAACCCGATGTTCCCCCACTTCCACTACTACCACTACTTCCGCTTGAACCAGAAGAACCGAATCCAGATGAACCAGAACTTCCGCTTGAACCAGAAGAACCTGATGAACCAGAAGAACCTGATGTACCTCCCGTACCTCTTGTACCACTACTTCCGCTTGAACCAGAAGAGCCTGAAGTTCCTCCACTTCCACTTGAACCAGAACTTCCACTTGAACCACTTGAACCAGAAGAACCCGAAGTTCCTCCACTACCAGAAGTTCCAGATGAACCACTACTTCCGCTTGAACCAGAAGAGCCTGAAGTTCCGCCACTACCGCTTGAGCCCGATGAACCACTACTTCCGCTTGAACCAGAAGAACCGCTTGAGCCCGATGAGCCGGATGAACCACTACTACCAGAAGTACCAGATGTACCAGAAGATGCTGCCGCAAATCTTCTACCAATTCTTCCTGTTGTTAAGTCTAATACTAATACTTCATTTGTTGTTGCATTTGTTGGAATAGTATCACCAGTTACACCGATACTACCACTTATTAAAAGACTACCAGTTATTTCTTGTCTATCATTTACCGCATCACCAAATTTATTCGAACCACTTGCGAATATTATAGATGATGTTATATATGTTGCTTGTAATTCAGTTGTTGTTATCTTACCACTAACATTTAAATTTCCAGTAATTGTTTCATTACCAGTCAATGTTAAGTTTCCTATTACATTTGTAGAACCACTAAGGTTTGTACTACCCGTTACATTTAATCCACCACTTATAGAAGTTTTTACATTTACTTCTAATCCTTTATCAGGTGAAATTAAAGCTTGTGCTGAACCTGATTTTATACGGTCCAAATCTCCCAAAGCCGAAGCTGGAATATTAAATAATCCACTACCATCACCTCTAAATAAAGATGCGGTTATAGATGATGATACATTTAATGAACCTGTTACTTGTGTATTGTCTTGGATTATTAAAGGCGAAGTTCCTTTTGTACCAATTACAAAAGTTTCTACTGCGGAAGCACTTACTTTACCTGCAAAATTCACCGATTGGGATGAAAACGATGCTATTTCACTTCCACTTACAAATAATGAAACTAAGCTTGAGCTTAATTGATTTAAACCATTAGCATTTTTACCTATATTCGCCATTAACTACACTTTTGTTATTAAGATATTTCCAATACTGAAACAATTACATCAGCAGATGTTGCTATCGATGATAAAACACTTATAGTATCATTTGCTTCCAAAACAATTTTTTGCTCTCCACCAACAGCTACAAAAGAACCACCAGGTGTTATCAATACATCTTTAACAATATGAGCAGTTGTTGATGTTGAGTTATCCGTAACTCTTACGCTTACTGAAATATTATTTGTATTAACATTTGCTACACTTACACCAATAACTGTTGATGTTGTTGCTGCAGGAGTTGTGTACACCGTTGATGGCGATGTTCCTACGTTAGCTGTCAATTTATTTTTAAATACGTTTGCCATATCTTAATTTTTATCCTAATGCTATTGCAAATGCGATAGCTGAATCTAATACATTTACCCCATCTACTAAATATCCACCTTGTGTTAAATTTATAGAACCGGTTACTTTCATTGAACCACTTAGTGATAAACTATTATTAACCACTAAATTATCAAAAGATGCTTGTTGTACATCAATCTGACCTTTAAATGAACCAGTAAATGAACCGGTCATTGAACCACTCAAGTAACCCGCACCTCTAAAAGAACCAGTCATTGAGCCCGTAAACGAACCACTCAAACTAGCATATGCCGAATTTGCTTGTGAAATTGAACCCGAAAATATGGGACTGTGTATAATCATCTTTTACCTAATCGTTCTTTGTAGATATAAATATAATATAACTCCCTTTTGGGATTTTAAATTATGGTTTAGTTGGCCAAACTATACTGAACGGATTGGATTGATTTGTAATATCCCTTAATTGTTGTCTATATGTAGTCCAAGAATCTCTAACTGATTGTGGAATATCTCCTAATTGTGTCCAATCTGATTCTTGTAATAATTGTGTTCTTTGGTCTCTGATTTCAATCCATTTATTTTCAATTCTATTATCTATTTCGGATTGAGAAGCATCAGTTTGTACCCAATTTTGTGTATAAACCCCATTATCATAAATTGGAGTTCCTTCTGTAATATTTTTTGTGTAATCATTTGGTTTTGGTGATACCACAACATTATATACACCAAAAGATTCTAAAATAGAATTTGTTAAGTTTTGTGGAAAACTAATATTACGCTCATCAACTTTTAATTGTTGAATTGAGTACGGATAAATTACTTCGTTATCTTTTATTCTTATATACATCATATTATTTCCAGTTTGATGGTATAGATGCGTAGTTATCTAATCCTAAGCAATTGTTAAAAGCATCAATTCCAAATGGTTCGGGTACTCTTGTCCACAATGTAGGTGCATTACCATCCATAGCGTTTGTGGTTGTACTCATATTATATAAATTTGCAAAAGTTGTTACTGCTGTATTATTTGTAAATGTTAAACAAGAAGTTAATTGTCTACAATTTCTAAAACATGATGCAAAGTTAACAACATTTGGACAATTATCAAATAAAGTAGATGGATATGAATTTAAAGAACTACATCCGTTAAAAGTTGATGAAAAAATTGTTGCTTGTGAATTATTATTAAACAATCCATTTGGAATAGATGTTATATTTGTAAAAGAAAAAGCATCAGTAAAAGTTGTAGCGTTTACCGCATAATCGAAAATTCCACTAGCTATTGAAGTTATTCCAGTTGAACGCATAAAGTTTGCAAAAGTTACAACATTTGATAAACCTAAATTATTAATAGCAGTACCGGATGTATTTGGTAGAGATGTTATATTAGAACATCCATAAAAATTTACATTTCTCAATCCAACGTTTCCAAAATGATTTATTGCTACAATTAATGAACGTATTGCTGAGTTATTTGATACAACCCATGCCGGCATTAATCCTGTTATATCAATTGTGTATGTGCCAGCTAAAGTATATGTATGAATTCTATTAGAATCCGTAGATGATACTACCGAATTTGAAAATCCATCACCCCAATCAACAGTAAAAGTTGGCACGAATGAACCATAATCTGCTATTGGTAAAGTGAAGGTTTGCCCAGCACTAACTGTTACATTTATTGAAAATACATCATCCACTCCGCCTGTTGGTATTAATCTTCTAAATATTCCCATAACTTTTTATTAACTCATATTAGTTCCTACTAAGAATCCATAGTAAGAAGTTCCTCCATCATAAGTATAGAATACTAAAATATCAGTTCCAGAAGAACTCAATGTTGGTCCTATGTTATTTACCCAATTTACTGCTGCCGGCCAAGTTACAACTGAGCTTCCACCATTTGTTAATGCTAATGTAAATCCAAATGCTTTCCCAGCTGGTGCATTTGAGAATGTAAATGTGGTTGTTGTAGTTACAGTTCTACTAAAATTATTACCAGTGTTTAAATTTATAGTAACGCTTCCACCACTTCCTAATGCTGAATAAGTTTCTCTGAATGTTGTTGGTGCAACGTGTCCACTTACTGCTAAAATACTACCATCAAATGTTAAGTTTGCCTCAACAGTTGCATTTGGTGAACTTCCGTTTAATGTAAGTACACCATTATCAGTTGTACCAGTTAACGTTAAGAAACCACTTGTACCATCTAAACCAGAAGTACCAGAAGAACCCGATGTTCCCGTTGTACCGCTTGTTCCATTAGAACCTAATCCAGAAGTACCACCACTTCCGCTTGTACCAGATATACCACTACTTCCGAAGTAAGTACCATCTAAACCAGAAGTTCCTGAAGAACCGAATCCAGACGTACCCGAAGTACCAGTTATACCACTTGAACCAGAAGAACCAGCAGTTCCACTACTTCCAAAGAATGTACCATTTAGACCGGATGTTCCACTACTTCCACTACTTCCGCTTGTACCAGAAGTACCAACTCCGCTTGTTCCAGAAGAACCAGCAGTTCCACTACTTCCAAAGAATGTACCATTTAAACCAGAAGTACCTGAAGAACCATTACTACCAATTCCGCTTGTACCAGAAGAACCAGCTCCGCTTGTTCCAGAAGAACCAGCAGTTCCATTACTTCCAAAGAATGTACCATTTAGACCAGAAGTACCCGAACTACCTAATCCAGACGTACCCGAAGTACCCGTTATACCGCTTGAACCAGAAGAACCCGAAGTACCACTACTTCCAAAGAATGTACCATTTAGACCTGAAGTACCCGATGTACCCGTTGTACCAGCAGTACCCGAAGTACCAGTATCACCGCTTGAACCAGAAGAACCAGCCGTACCACTACTTCCGAAGAATGTTCCATTTAAACCAGAAGTTCCCGAAGAACCTAAACCAGAAGTACCCGAAGTACCAGTTATACCGCTTGTACCACTTGTACCAGCTATACCGCTTGAACCAGAAGAACCAAAGAAAGTTCCATTTAATCCACTTGAACCGCTTGTACCAGTTGTACCCGAAGTACCAGTTATACCGCTTGAACCTGAAGTTCCATCCACACCGGTTGTTCCAGATGAACCAAAGAAAGTTCCATTTAAACCAGACGAACCCGATGTTCCCGTTGTACCGCTTGAACCAGAAGTTCCATCCACACCGCTTGTGCCTGAAGTTCCATTTACACCGCTTGAACCAGAAGAACCAAAGAAAGTTCCATCTTGTCCGCTTGTTCCAGAAGAACCAGTTGTTCCACTTGAACCGGAAATTCCTGATGTACCAGAACCATCAGTACCACTACTTCCATCAAAACCGCTAGAACCCGATGTTCCACTACTACCAAAGAATGTACCATTTAAACCAGATGAACCAGACGTACCACTACTTCCGCTTGAACCATCAGTTCCCGTTGTACCGCTTGTACCACTACTTCCAGATGTTCCACTACTTCCAAAGAATGTACCGTTTAAACCGCTTGTTCCAGAAGAACCAGTTGTTCCACTACTTCCACTTGAACCATCAGTTCCCGTTGTACCGCTTGTTCCACTACTTCCGCTTGTACCAGAAGAACCAAAGAAAGTTCCATCTTGTCCGCTTGTACCAGCTGAACCAGTTGTTCCGCTTGTTCCACTTGAACCATCAGTTCCCGTTGTACCACTTGTACCACTACTTCCACTTGTTCCGCTACTACCAAAGAATGTACCATCCAAACCAGATGTACCACCACTTCCGCTTGTTCCAGAAGTTCCACTAAATCCACTTGAACCAGAAGAGCCTGAAGTTCCGTTTGTACCGCTTGTACCAGAAGAACCCGAAGAACCAAAATATGTTCCATCTAAACCAGAAGTACCAGCTGAGCCTGAAGTTCCACTTATTCCAGAAGAACCACTACTTCCACTGCTTCCGCTTGTTCCAGAAGAACCAAAGAATGTACCATCTAAACCAGAAGTTCCTGATGAACCACCACTTCCAGCAGTTGATGATGTTCCACTACTTCCAGATGTTCCAGAAGTACCACCACTACCGCTTGAACCATCAGTACCGGATGTACCAGCACTTCCGCTTGTACCACTTGAACCACCACTACCGCTTGTACCATCAGAACCAGTTGTACCGCTTGTACCCCCACTTCCAGATGTACCCGATGAACCACTACTACCAGAAGAACCTGAAGTTCCATCAGTACCGCTTGTACCCCCACTTCCAGAAGTTCCGCTTGAACCAGAAGAACCTGATGTACCAGCTGAGCCTGTTGTACCACTACTTCCGCTTGAACCAGATGTACCATCAGTACCGCTTGTTCCAGAAGAACCACTACTACCACTTGTACCAGCTGAACCCGTTGTACCGCTTGAACCAGTAGTTCCGCTTGTACCCGATGAACCACTTGTACCTGAAGTTCCATCCTCACCGCTTGTTCCAGAAGAACCTGATGTACCAGCCGAACCAGTTGTACCAGCTGAACCCGTTGTACCACTACTTCCACTTGAACCAGAAGAACCTGATGTACCACTACTTCCACTACTTCCGCTTGTACCAGCTGAACCAGATGAACCGCTTGAACCCGTAGTTCCGCTTGTACCCGATGTACCATCTGAACCAGACGTACCTGAAGTTCCATCATCACCACTTGTTCCAGAAGAACCCGATGTTCCCGTTGTACCGCTTGTTCCAGAAGAACCAGCCGTACCAGCTGAACCACCACTACCAGATGTTGCTGAAGTACCCGAAGTACCATCTACACCACTTGTACCAGAAGTTCCATCAGAACCAGTTGTTCCGCTTGAACCACTACTTCCACTACTTCCAGATGAACCACTACTTCCGCTCGTACCAGAAGAACCTGAAGTTCCGCTTGTACCAGCTGAACCAGTTGTACCGCTTGAACCAGATGTACCACCACTTCCGGATGTACCGCTTGAACCAGATGTACCACCACTTCCGGATGTACCGCTTGTACCACCACTTCCACTTGTTCCAGAAGAACCTGATGTTCCGCTTGTTCCAGAAGAACCTGATGTACCTCCACTTCCAGAAGTTCCGCTTGAGCCAGATGTACCAGCGCTTCCGCTTGTACCACCACTTCCACTTGTTCCAGAAGAACCTGATGTTCCGCTTGTTCCAGAAGTTCCGCTTGTTCCAGAAGTTCCGCTTGAACCTCCACTTCCAGATGTACCGCTTGTTCCCGATGAACCAGCAGTACCCGTTGTTCCTGATGAACCCGCAGTACCGCTTGTACCTCCACTTCCAGAAGTTCCACTTGAACCAGATGAACCACTACTTCCACTTGAACCAGAAGTTCCAGAAGAACCTGCTGTTCCACTACTACCCGAAGAACCACTACTTCCACTACTTCCACTTGAACCAGAAGAACCTGAAGTACCACTTGTACCGCTTGTACCAGAAGTTCCGCTTGTGCCAGAAGTTCCTGATGAACCCGATGTTCCCGATGTGCCGCTTGTACCACCACTTCCAGAAGTTCCGCTTGAACCAGAAGAACCAGCAGTTCCGCTTGTTCCAGAAGTTCCGCTTGAACCAGAAGTTCCGCTTGTTCCAGAAGAACCACTACTTCCACTAGTTCCAGATGTACCATTTTTGTTTACAATTTGTATTGTTCCAATCATTGATGAATGGTTCACACATTGATAAACTATGTCATTAGGAGCATCTTCAGGAACTCTATATGAGATTAAATCAGTTGTTCCATACAATCCATTAACAGGGTCATTATTTGTTGTACCCGGCACCACATTTGTATCACCACTACTTAATCTAAGTGCAAATGGATGTGATGCTGAAACCCCACTTACATCAAAGTAATATAAATCGCCTCTTACTAAAGTTAATGTTGGGAAATTTCCAACATACCCATCAAATGAATAATTAAATCCACTATTGTTTACGATAAACAATCTACCACCTTCTCTACCAGCAGTTCCGCTTGAACCAGATGTTCCTGATGTGCCACTTGTACCACCACTTCCGGATGTACCACTACTTCCGGATGTACCGCTTGTTCCAGCTGAACCCGTTGTACCAGATGTTCCAGAAGAACCTGATGTACCACTACTTCCGCTTGAACCTGATGTACCACTACTTCCGCTTGAACCACTACTACCGCTTGTTCCAGAAGAACCTGATGTTCCGCTTGAACCAGACGTTCCACTACTTCCACTACTTCCAGATGAACCCGAAGTACCAGAAGAACCTGTTGTACCACTACTTCCGCTTGAACCCGAAGTACCAGAAGAACCTGTTGTACCGCTTGTTCCAGAAGAACCCGATGTACCCCCCGTTCCAGTAGTACCATTTGTACCTGAAGTTCCAGATGTACCAGCTGCTTGCTGAACATCTCTTGCTTCTAATTTTTTAGTTATAGGATTCCAAACAACTACCAATTCTTCAATTGATGATGTGTATAGATTTCCTACATATAGGCTTCCACTTACACCCAAACTACCACTAACAGTTAAGTTAGCATTTATTGTAGAATCTTTGTTTACCTGTAAGAATGAAGCCGTATCTACGTTTTGTGCATTTTGTGCAAATAATGCAAATGAAGCGGTAATTGCTAATGAAGCAGTACCAACCAACATTGATGCAGTTTGTGAATTCTGAACAAAGTTTGTTGTATCTACGTTTGATGCGTTTTGTGCAAATAATGCGTAAGATGCTGATACAGCGTGCGATGAACTCAACACTGTCATTGAAGATGTTACAGAATTCAGAACAAATAATGAAGTATCTACGTTTGCCGCATTTGCTGCGTAAGCTGCATATGATGATGAAATTGCGTAAGAAGAACTCAACACCGTCATTGACGATGTTTGTGATGTTAATACATATTGTGTTCCACCAGCTGCAATTGATGCTGATAAAGCTGCTAATGATGATGAATCAAATCCAGCAACATTTGCTGCCGTTTCAGCGAAAAGTGCGTAAGATGATGAATAAACAGTTCCAAATACTCTATCACCTTCAATTGTACCACTAATTAATGAACCACCACTACCAATTACAACGTGTCCAGAAGTTAATCCAGCAAACTTAATGTTTATTGTATTATCATCAATTGATTTAACAGTACCTGCTAATATTTGTTCTTCAGAACCAGTAGCGTAAACCTGTACAACCGGATACTTAATTCCTAAGTTGTGTACTATTGTTAAATCACTTACATTATTAAATGATACAGTTTCAGTTAATGAAGATTCAGGTTGTGGAATGAAATATCCTTGAGTTGTGTTGTATCTTAAAATATCATATTCTGCAGATGCAGTAGGACCAACCCCTTGGAAGTTATATGTACCTAAGAATGATGAAGTAACTAATGGAGCAAATACTCTATTAGATGCTATTAAATCATGTCCAGCATAAACATCACCCCAAATACTTGCTGAAGCGTTTACAACAAATCCTTTATCAGGTGAAATTGATGCGGTAAACGAACCACTCTTTAATATTGGAGTTTCAAATGCTAAGTTAGCAATATTAATATTTGTTATACCACTACCATCTCCAATAAATGCTGAACCAGATGATACCGTTATATTACCACCACTTACAAATAAACCACCACTTACACTTAAAGAACCCGATACACTTACTTTTGTTCCAACTTCTAATCCTTTGTTTGGTGATATTACAGCTTCAACAGAACCTGATATAATTCTATCTAATTGTAAGTTATCAAGCGCTTCAGGTGGGATGTTAAATAATCCACTACCATCACCATCATATCTTGCCGCAGTAATTGGTACGTTTACATCTAATTTATTTGGGTCAATAATTGCAACGCCAGAACCAGAGTTAATTTTAAATAACTCTAAGTTTTGAATAGCATCAGGTGGGATGTTAAATAATCCGCCACCATCACCATAGTAAAGAGATGCTGTAATTGAACCACTAATTGCTACCGATGATGTGAATTGTGATTTGAATGAACCAGAAAGAGGTGAAGTATTAACTACGAATAATTGACCACTTGCTACCGATGCCGTTGCCGAACCACTTGCTATGAATGGTGCTGCTGCCGCTTGTACATTTGTTAATTGAGAACCATCTCCAAGGAAGGTAAATGCTCTAACACTTCCACTTACATCAACTGAACCCGTAAATTCAGAACCAAAGTTTGAACCAGTTGCTGCAGTTATTACTCTAAAATCAAATCCGTTTGCTACCGATGCCGTTGCCGAACCACTAGCGATAAATGGAGCTGCTGATGCTACTACATTACTTATATACCTACCATCACCATAGAAGAATCCTCTAGCAGTTATATCATCTGCTATCAATGAACCACTTACATCAACTGAACCCGTAAATTCAGAACCGATTTGTGAACCAGTTGCCGCAGTTATTACTCTAAAATCTATTCCATTTGCTACCGATGCCGTTGCCGAACCACTAGCGATAAATGGAGCTGCTGCCGCTTGTACATTTGTAATATATGTACCATCACCTATTATGTATTGTGCCTTAACACTTCCACTTATATCAACTGAACCAGTTATTCTAGTTCCATATTGTACATCAAGTCCACTACCGGTTGCTGATGTTATAATTTCTAAAGTATCACCACTTGCTACCGATGCCGTTGCCGAACCACTAGCGATTAAGAAGGCATCTTGCGAAAGTGCTGATAAAGGTATATTAAATAATCCTTCACCACTACCACTAAAGAAACCACTTCCAGATGGAATAATTACACTACCACTAATTTCAATAGAACCAGTAAATTCAGAACCACTATCCAAAGATTCAACTCTAAATCCATCATCAGGGTTAAACGATGCGGTTACACTACCACTAGCGATTAAGAAAGCATCTTGCGAAAGTGCCGATAAAGGTATATTAAATAATCCTTCACCACTTCCAGAGAAATAACCACTTCCGCTTGGTATTGTTATGTTACCACTTACAAATAATGAACCAGTAAATGTTGAACCACTATCAATTGAAGTTACAACAAATCCAAAATCAGGTTCAACAGATGCGGTTACCGAACCACTTGCTAATTTAGTAGCTTGTGGTAAGTTAAATAATTGAGAACCATCACCAAAATATGAACCGGTGAATGAACCACTAAATGAACCCGTTGCCTCAACAGTTCCTATAAATGAACCGGTTAATGCCCCAACTATTATTGCTCCAGATATAACATTTGAATATATTACATCTGAAACTAAAGATGAACTTACAAATACCGAACCTGTAAATTGAGAACCACTTTCTAACGATTCAACTTTGAATCCAAATACAGGCGATACTGAAGCACTTACACTTCCACTTGCAATTCTAAATACTTCTTCAGAAAGTGCTGAACGAGGTATGTTAAACAATCCGCTACCATCACCTAAATAAACAGATGCCGATACACTTCCACTAACATCTACACTACCAGTAAATTCAGAACCACTAGCTGCAGATTCAACTCTAAAACCATACACAGGGTTAACCGATGCGGTTACTGAACCAGATGCTATTTTATTAAGAGTAAATGAAAGTGCTGATTCTGGTATATTAAATAATCCCTCACCACTTCCAGAGAAATAACCACTACCAGATGGTACTACAAAATTACCACTTACAAATAAACTACCAGTAAATGTTGAACCACTGTCCGCAGATTGTACTACAAATCCAAAATTAGGAGATACTGATGCGGTTACACTTCCACTAGTAATTTTAGTTGCTGCTACAACTTGTTCAGCTAATGCTGATAATGGTATATTTACCAATCCACTACCATCACCTCTAAATAAAGATGCTGATATACTTCCGCTAATATCCACACTACCAGTAAATTCAGAACCACTAGCTGCAGATTGAACTTTAAATCCAAAATTAGGAGATACTGATGCCGTTACACTTCCACTTACAATAAATGGTGTAACAACAGATGGTACATTTGTTAATTGAGAACCATCACCTATAAAGAATGATGCCGAAATTGAACCTGAAATATTAACTGAACCAGTAAATTCAGAACCACTAATCGCAGATTCTACAATGAATCCTTTGCTTGGTATTGCTGATGCGGTTACCGAACCACTTGCAATTCTACTTAGTTCTTCTGAAAGTGCTGAGAATGGTATATTAAATAATCCACTACCATCACCACTAATAATACCGTCAACTTCTAACGAACCAGTTATTTCAACTGAACCAGTAAATTTCTGTCTATCAGTTAATTGGTCACCAAATATATTTGAACCGCTTGAATAAATTATAGATGATGAAACAAAATCTACAATTATTTCTCTAGCTACTATTTTTCCACTTACACTCAAATCACCATCAATAGATGCTGATGTGTTTACTTTAAATCCTAAGTTTGGTGATATCGATGCGGTTGCAGAACCACTTGCTATTCTACTTATTTCTTGAGATAGTGCAGAAACAGGAATATCGAATAATCCAGCACCACTACCACTAAATACCGATGCTGATACTGAACCAGAGAAGTTTGATACTCCGGCAAATACTCTAAATCCTAAGTTTGGTGAAATAGATGCCGTTGCCGAACCACTAAATATTAATGATGTATCTAAATCAGTAATTGCAGAACGAGGTATTTCACTCAAGCCCCTACCACTACCACTAAAGAAACCACTTCCAGTTGGTATTACTACACTTCCACTTACATTAAGGCTTCCACTAAAGTATGAACCACTAGCTACAGAAGTAACAACAAATCCAAAATTAGGAGATACTGAAGCAGTTACCGAACCCGATTTAATTTCGTTACTAATAAGAGCATCTTCGGTAAGTGCTGAACGAGGAATATTTCTAAGATATTGTCCCTCACCATAATAATTTGAACCAGATGCTAATTGTATAGAACCACTATGTGGGTTTACAAAAAGACTTCCACTAATATTAACCGAACCTGTAAATTGTGAACCAACTAATTCTGATTCTACAACAAATCCTTTGCTTGGTATTGCCGATGCGGTAACTGAACCACTTGCTATACGAGTTAATTCTTGAGATAATGCTGAGAATGGTATGTTGAATAAACTACTACCATCACCAATAAACAAAGATGCCGATATAGAACCACTTATACCTACAGAACCGCTTAATTGAGCGTTATTATTTACTATTAAGCTATTTGCTGTTAAACTACCACTTACGTTTACACTACCACTAAATTCAGAACCTTTATCAAGCGATAATACTCTGAATCCATAATTAGGGTCTACCGATGCCGTTACACTTCCACTTACTAATCTTTTTGAATTATCAGCAGTTACATTTGTTAAATCTCTGCCATCACCATTAAATGAACCAGTAAATTGTCCACCTAAAAATTTAGTACCTACAAATTCTCTAAATACAATTGTATCACCAAATACGCTACCCGTAAATTGAGTTCCTTTTTCAAAAGATTCAACTCTAAATCCAAAATTAGGTGATACCGATGCGGTTACACTACCACTTACTATTAAATTAGATACTAACGCATCAGGTGCTAATGCTGAACGAGGAATATCGAATAATCTAGCACCACTACCGGAGTAAGATGAACCAGAATTAATTTCAATACCACCACTTACAAATAATGAACCAGTAAATCGAGAACCACTATCAGCTGATGTTACTACAAAACCAAAATCAGGTGATACCGATGCGGTTACACTTCCACTAGTAATTTTTTCGGTTATTAAAGCATCCGGTGCTAAAGCTGAACGAGGTATTTCACTTAATCCTTTACCACTACCACTAAAAAATCCACTACCAGTTGGTATTGTTACACTTCCACTTACAAATACACTTCCACTAAAATATGAACCACTATTAACTGATGTTACGATGAACCCAGCATTAGGTGATACTGAAGCTGTCACACTTCCACTTGCTATTCTAGTTAATTCTTCTGATAACGCAGAGAATGGAATATTAAATAGTCCACTACCATCGCCTCTAAATAAAGATGCTGATAAAGTTCCACTAATATCAACTGAACCTGTAAATTCAGAACCACTAGCTGCAGATTGTACAACAAATCCTTTGTTCAATGATACGGATGCGGTTACCGAACCAGTTGCTATTCTAACTGCATCTTGTGATATAGCTGAAATTGGGATGTTAAATAATCCACTACCATCACCTCTAAATAAAGATGATGATATACTTCCACTAACATCAACAGAACCTGTAAATTCAGAACCTTGCTGTGCTTCAACTCTAAATCCATAAACAGGTGATACAGATGCGGTTACACTACCACTTACAATTCTAAATGCCTCTTCAACAATAGCTGAACGAGGTATATTAAATAATCCAGCACCATCACCTCTAAATAAAGATGCTGATAAAGTTCCGCTAATGTCTACACTACCGGTAAATTCAGAACCACTAGCTACAGATTCAACTTTAAATCCAAAATTAGGGGATACTGATGCCGTTACCGAACCAGTTGTTATTTTAGTTGCTGCTACAACTTCTTCTGCTAAAGCAGATAGTGGTATATTTCGTAAACCACCACCATCTCCAACAAATTGAGAGCCACTTTCTGCATAAATGCTTCCACTAACTCTAAGGCTTCCCGTAAATTGAGAACCACTATCTAAAGATTCAACTTTAAATCCTTCATTTGGTGAAACTGATGCCGTTACACTTCCACTTGCTATTCTAAAAGCATCACCAGTGAAAGCTGAACGAGGAATATCAAATAATCCAGCACCACTACCACTAAATACCGATGCTGATACACTTCCACTTATAAAAGCCGAACCACTTAATTCTATTGTTACAGATGAGGTTGATTCTACTCTAAAGAATCCAGCATCATCTACTGAAGCTGTTACAGAACCCGTTGCTATTAATGGTGCTACAAATGCAGGTACGTTTGTTAGTTGTGAACCATCCCCAACAAAGAATTGAGCAATTACACTACCACTTACATCAACCGAACCTGTAAATTCAGAACCACTATCGGATGATATAACTCTAAATCCATAATCAGGTGAAACCGATGCGGTTACTGAACCTGATTTTATTTCTGCTGATATTAAAGCATCTTCAGTTAATGCTGAACGAGGTATATTTCTAAGATATGTACCTTCACCAAAGTATGCAGATGATGAACCTAATATCAATGAACCAGAAGTTGCTATAATTTCTAAACTACCAGTGATTGAAACACTACCAGTAAATTCAGAACCAACCAAATCAGATTCTACTCTAAAACCATAATCAGGAGTTACCGATGCCGTTACACTACCACTTGAAATTTTAGTAATTTCAAATGCTAATGCAGATTGTGGTATGTCAAACAAACCAGCACCACTACCACTAAATACACCACTACCACTTGGTATGAATATACTACCACTAACATTTACTGAACCAGTAAATTGTGAACCACTATCTAAAGATTCAACTTTAAACCCATATGAAGGGTCAACCGATGCTGTTATACTACCACTAGCAATTTTAGGTGCTACCGTAGATGGTACATTTAATAAATTAGAACCATCTCCATAATAAAATTCTGCAAATACACTACCACTAACATTTACTGAACCAGTAAATTGAGAACCACTATTAGTAGATTCAACTCTAAATCCAAAATCAGGAGATACGGATGCAGTTACACTTCCACTTGCTATTCTATTTACTTCTTGAGATAATGCAGAAATTGGAACATTAAATAATCCCTCACCACTACCACTAAAGAAACCACTTCCAGAAGGTATTACAATATTACCACTTACAAAAAGAGAACCTGTGAATTGTGAACCACTTAATGAAGAGTTAACTACAAAACCATCAGATGGTGTTACAGAAGCAGTTACAGAACCACTTGCTAATCTTTTTGCCTCAACTGAAAATTGAGAAGCTGGTAAATTTGTTAATTGAGAACCATCACCCCTAAACGAGCCAGTAAAAGAACCAGTTGCCGATGATGCGGTTACAAATCCAGCTTTTAAATATGTTTGTATATCAACTGAACCAGTAAATTCTTGCTTATCATTTGCTGCATCACCAAATTTATTTGAACCAGATGAATAAATTATTGATGATGATACATAATTTACTATTAATTGCTCAGCGTAAATTGATTCGGAAACATAAAGATTTCCTAAAATTGTTGTATCAACATTTACAACTAAACCACTATTTGGAGAAATTGCAGCTTGAGCTGAACCTGAATTAATTCTAGTTACATTACTTAAACCAGAACCATCTCCACCAAATGAACCAGTAAATGAGCCTGTTAATTTTGCCGAGCCTGTGAATGAACCACTCAACTGAGCGCTTCCCGTAAATGAACCAGTAAACTGTCCAGTTACTCTATCCAAATCTAAACTACGAACAAACCCTCTATTTCCATCGGAATCCGATACTACAATAGCTGGAGAACCACTCAACGAAGCAGAAAAATTGGGAACACCCAAGTTTGGTTCTACTTGGGATAAGTCTAAAAATTCATATCTGCTTGGTGAAACGTTTCTGGGGTTAACAACCTTTACCCTTCCACTCAGTAAATTACTTTTGGCCATTCGTAAATTTAAGCTTTCTAATAAATATTAAAGAAGGATAATATCCTAATTTTTTTATTCGTTTGCACTCTCTAAAAGTGAAAGAATTATTCTTAAATCAGGAGAACCTGATATAATCAAACCGTATTCTTCTTCTAATACTAATTTTCCAGCTACAACCGGAGACAAAGAATCTAATCCCGGTATGTCAACGTTTCTCACTAAATCAACAGGAGGTTTTGCTACTAATCTAGGAGCTTGTATGGTTTGTCTAATCACATCATACAATTCTTCTATCACATACTTAGAACTACTTGTTTGTGAATCCGATACAACAAAATTTGAATCGAATGATTGAGTAGTAGCATTTTGATATAATCTAGCAACTTGAGATGAACCCGTTACTGATTGGTTTTTTATAATTTGTGCGGCTAATATAGTTGCATAATCTATAGCGTTTACCGATGCCGTTACCTGTCCGGTTGGTATTATACTATCACCATCCTTATCATAATAAGATAATGCAGCTTTATTAGTTCTTAATGTTGTTTTATTTAATAAATCATATGCAACCGCATTTACATCTCTTAAAATATTTGTTTCATAAAATGAAGCAGAGTATCCAAAAGGAGTTTCACTTAAATTATTTTGAAATTGTATGTAAGCTGCTACTTCTTTTCTAATAAATTGATTGTTTATTGCTAATAAATTTGATGCACTTGTAAAACTACCATTATATGCTGCTAAAGATTCCGAACCACTAATAAAAACTGAACCGCTATAAATAAATTCAAAATTTGGTGAAGGTAATTCCCTATTTGGTGTAATAAAAATTGTTACTGGATTCGTTTGTGTTCCAGTATTAGTTATTTGCGCAGAAAGAACGATTGTAGAAACACCTTTTGGGGTATTATATACAGCATCTTCTTCTCCACTTAGTTCAGCAATCACCGATTGGAATCGGTTTAACGGTACAAATACATCTGCCATTTTTTCTTATTTTCTTATATAAATATGTTTATCCTTCCAAAGCAAGTGAGAATGGAGTAACTAATGAGAATAGAGATTTACTAAATGTTCTACCCACAAGAGTACCAGTTGCCTGATTAATACTCAATCCTGTACCAATTCTAAAGTCACCATCTTGGTTACCTGAAGTAAAGTAAATTCTACCACCAGCCAATTCAGTAATTTCAAACGCCGGATTTGCAACACCACTACCACCCTGGTTAGGAGGTAATGCTTTAAACGTAACACCAGCACCATTATACGAATAGTCAATACCAGTTGCTACAATTAGAGAACCAAAGTTTTCTAATGGAGCACCAGCTGCTATAAATTCTGCTCTAGTTCTTAAATATCTATTGGTTTCCAAAGTTTCAGTTCTTTGCTGATTTACAACAGTTGCTGCTGAACCATATTGACCGGTGTAATATGATGATGCTGCTGCAATACCTCTTTCATTTCCACCATAAAGAAGGTCAGTTGCAATTGCATCCACAATCAAACCAGTATCTCTACTACAACTTGCTTCGTTATAAACTAAATAAGGGAATGCACCATTTGTATATGATATTGCTCTCTCTTTCAATTCATTTTTAGCAGCTCTTAATCTATTTACTGCTTCTCTAGTTCTAGTTGTAGGGAAAACCATTTGAGTTTTGGTAATAACCTTTTCAGAAACTCCATTTGCAAAATTAATACCATCAACAGTTTGTTTTTTCTGTCCAAATTGTCCATTATCGGTATAACTTTCTTTAATTGCTACCGATGGTATGTAATAATAGTATGAACCAGCTTCAACAGCTCTTTCATTACCACCATAAACTAAATCAGTTTTAACTGCATCAATAATAAATCCAACATCACGAGAACAACTTGCCTCATTATACTGAAGTGTACTCCAAGATGAACTTAGGAATGCAATTGTTTCTTTTTGAATAAATGTTTTGTTTAATGATAGTAAATCACGTCCAACTAAGAATGATGCTGATGGTGATTGGTAAGTTGGGTTTTGAATAACCTTTGATGCCAATCTTCCAGCATATCTCACACCTGTAATTGTTGGGTCTAATTGATTTTGTTCAGATGGTACACCAGCATTAGTTGCTCTGGATGGGAATAGGTAATAATATGTACCAGCGGTAACACTTCTTTCCTGTCCACCATATAAAACATCAGTTGCTGCTGCATCTACTAAGTATCCAACATCACGAGAACAACTTGCTTCATTATAGAATACCGTACTCCAAGAAGAACTTACATATGCAATTGCTTCAGCTTGTATGAATGGTTTATTTTTTCTTAACAAATCAAATGATGCAGATGCTTCTAATGATGCAGTTTGGAATACAATATTTTGAACAACTTTTTGAGCTATTCTACTTGCGTATATAATTCCTTCATTTGTTTGTGTTAATTGAGTTGAAGTAGCTTGTGATGGATATCTATAATAGAACTCTCCACTCATTACACTTCTTTCATTACCACCATATAAAAGGTCAGTTGCTACACCATCTAAGATATAACCAACATCTCTTCTACATTTAACTTTATCGTAATCAAAAGTACTCCAACTAGCAGTTAAGTACTGCATTGTTTCTTCTTTGATAAACTCCCTATTCTTTCTCAATAACTCAACCGATGCTGATACAATTTGAGAAGCCGTTACAAACGTTAAGTTTTGAATTACTTTAGATGCTAAACCACCTGCGTAATCAATAGCATCTACAGTAGGTTCTAATTGAGAACCAGTTGCTGCTGATGCTGTTAGGAAATATACAATTGCAGCGTTTGCGCTACTTTCGTTACCACCATAAAGTACATCGGTTGCTACCGCATCTATAATATAACCAACATCACGAGAACAACTTGCCTCATTATATTCAAATCCAATCCAAGATGATGAAACATATGCTATTGTTTCAGCTTGAATGAATGCTTTATTACTTACTAACAAATCATAAGTTGCAATCACATTAGAATTTGTAGATGGAGTTACTCCATTTGAAACTATTTGTGGTGTTGGTATTGAAACACTATTAATAATATTTTGTGTTAATCTTCTAGCATAATCCACCGCAGTTGTTGTTTCAACCACTTGCTCACTTTCAGTTGCTAATGATGGGTATAGGTAATAGAACTCACCAGCTTTATTACTTCTCTCATTACCACCATATAAAAGGTCAGTTGCTACCGCATCTACGATATACCCTACATCTCTTCTACATTTAGATTCTATGTAATCTAATTCAGGGTACTTAGCGTTTACAAATGCCACAGTTTCTTCCTGAACGAACTCTTTATTATCTTTGATTAAATTGTAAGCCGTTTGGTTATCCCCATTTGGTGAGAAGAATTGCTTATTAACAACTACATTCATAGAAGTTCCTTTAGCAAATCTAACACCAGTTAAAGTTGCTTCTAATTGAGTTGAAGTAGCTTGTGATGGATAATCATAATAATATCTACCAGCTATAATACTTCTCTCATTACCACCATAAAGTAGGTCAGTTGCTACCGCATCTACGATGTAACCAATATCTCTAGCACACTTAATTTCATCATACATAAATCCTTCCCAAGAAGAACTTACATAAGCAATTGATTCAGATTGTATAAATCCTTTGTTTTTAATCAATGATGTATATGATGCCGATGTTTCTAATGATGCTGAAATATGTTGTAATGTTGTATTTCTAACAACTTTTTCAGCCAATCCACTAGCGTATTTAATTGCAGTTATTGTTTGGTCTAATTGTGAACCAGTTGCTTGTGATGGATAATCATAATAGAATCTGCCATTTACCAATGATGCGGAATTACCACCCCATAATAAATCAAATGCAGCACCACTTATAATTAATCCTAAATCTCTTTCACACTTAGATTGTGAGTATTCAAATGATGACCAAGATGAACTCATAAATGTTATGGTTTCATCTATAATCATTTGTTGGTTACCCAATAATAAATTGTATGCAGATGTTATTTTTGGATTTGTATTAATTCCAGAAGGACCTACATATGATACTGAACTAGTACCATTATTTAATAACGAATCCACAACAATACCAAACGATGCAGATACTAATCTTGCTTGCAATCTATCAGCAGAACTACCACTTATAAGTTGTGGAGTTTGTGTTACTTTAATACTAGCTGATGTATTTGCTATTAACGTTGGTATAGACGTTGTACCATTTTCAACAATATTCATTACTACACCAAACAAGTTTCCAATTCTACTCTTTTGATATTCAGAACCAGATGTTGTTGATGTAAACGGAGTAATACCACTTACACTTACACTTGCTGATGTATTAGCTTCTAATGTTGGAATTGAACCTGTACCATTGTTTACAATATTGATAACGTTACCAAATGATGAACTTACACTTGCTGTTTGTGCATTATATGTACCACTTCCTAAAATTTGATTATAAGAAGATATATGCCATAATGTTGGTACACTATTATTAAATCCATATTGGAAATTATTTACTAAAGAATCAGGTAAAGAAGAAGAACCCCAATAAATAATATCTCTAATTAATCCAAATGATGCCGTTACAATACCAACTTCAGTTATAGTTGCTGAGCTAGCTGATGTTGTTGGTACTAAGTTTGTTACTTTTATTCTTGCCTCATTATTAGAAACTATCGTAGGTAATAAATCCAATCCACCAGATATAATTTCAGTAACAGTTACAAATGATGAACTTATATTTTGAACTTCAGAATTACTTGCTGATATTAATGATGTATATTGTACTTCATTACCAACTTTAATATTAGCATCAGTATTTAAACCATATTGTGCCAATTCTATTACTTCGTTTGATACTATCTTTTTAGCAATATTTTTGAAGTAATTTATTGAATCAATTGTTTGAACTTTTTGTGAAGTTGATGTTGCTATCGATGGGAATTTATAATAATAAGTTCCAGCAATTACACTTCTTTCATTTCCACCATAAAGAATATCAGTTGATACCCCATCTAATATAAATCCAACATCTCTACTACAACTTGCTTCGTTATAAACTAAGAAAGGATAAAACGCAGTTATATACTGAATAGTTTCTTGCTTAATTAAATCTCTATTTTGTTGTAGGATTTTGTTTACATTTATTGCCTGATTTGAAGCCGTTACAAATGTATTTCCTAATACAATTTTTTGAGCTACTCTATTACCATATTCAATTCCAGTAACAGTTGGGTCTAACTGATTAGAAATTGATGGTACACCAGCAACAGTTGCTGCAGATGGGTATTTGTAATAAAATTCTCCTGCTAATCTAGTTCTTTCATTACCACCATATACTAAGTCAGTTCTAACTGCATCGATGATGTATTTAACATCTCTTTTACATTTAGTTTCATTGTATGGTATAGAGAACCAAGAAGAAGATACATATGCAACAACTTCGTTTGATATTAAGTTCTTATTTTTATTTAATAAGAAATCTGCGTTTTGTTTTTCTAAACTAGCAGTTTCATAAACTACACCTGTAATAATTTTTTGAGTTATTCTACTAGCGTAATTTACACCATCTAAAGTTTGTATTAGTTGAGAACCAGTTGCAGCTGATGGATATAGATAATAATATTCCCCTGCTGTTATTGTTCTTTCATTACCACCATATACTAAGTCAGTTCTAACTGCATCAATTATATATCAAATATCTCTTTTACAAGTTTGGTCATTATATTCAAACTCACCCCAAGAAGATGATAGGTATGCAATAGATTCACTTTGTACAAAATGTTTATTTTCTTTTAATTGAGTTGAAGCAATTAATACATCAGTAGATGGTTTTACAAATTTAATATTTTGTACTAATTTTTGTGCTACTCTACTAGCATACTTTATACCATCTAAAGTTTGATTTAATTGAGAACCAGTTGCTTCAGATGGATATTCTAAATAGAATTTACCATTTACAATTGAAGATGAATTTGTATTCCAATATAAATCTTCAGCTGCTCCACTT
>Ga0315902_10002884_pt1 | contig 26225 bp, 22 predicted proteins | sample LakEriMetagenome_9_FD_203523 | JGI IMG/M metagenome (GOLD analysis project Ga0315902, IMG submission 203523) | Freshwater fungal communities from buoy surface, Lake Erie, Ohio, United States - Buoy 12 MA117 | ecosystem: Environmental > Aquatic > Freshwater > Lake > Lake biofilm | place: USA... | reverse complement strand
GTGATGTTTGTTGTGAGTGCTTTTTATTGCACAGCACAGCCCGATCCTGATCCCATTCCGATGCCACCCCCACCTCCTGCAGTAGGTGATGAATTTCAGGTTGAAGAACCCTTGGTTTTTCCTGAAGTTATGCCCGCATATCCAGGAGGAGAGACACAAATGTTTAAAGACATTGCCTCGGCTATGATATATCCTCCGCTCTGTTTGGAGAATGAATTTCAAGGAAAAGTATTTGTTCAGTTTGTGGTTGAAAAGAATGGGAAAATTTCAAACATAATAATTTTACGTCAGCCAGAAGGTGACTTGGGAAAAATGCTAGGTAATGAGGCCATTCGTGTAGTTAAAAACCTGAAAGACTTTACACCGGGGTCTTTGAATGGTGAACCGAAAAGAGTTCGATATACCTTACCCATCTACTTCAAGATTAAATAAAATATGGAGAATAATTTAATCCTTTGCCCGAACGAAGAATGGGTGTTGAACGACCTAGTAGCTGTAAGAACAGGTGAAACGAAAGTTTCACTTTCCGATGTGGCGAAGGAAAAAATTCAAGCATGTAGAACTTTTTTAGACTCGTATTTAGAGACGAGCGAAAATCCGGTTTACGGAATCAATACTGGTTTCGGTTCGCTTTGCAACACCGAAATTTCGATGGAAGATTTAAATCTTCTTCAAAACAATTTGCTTCGTTCACACGCATGTGGAATGGGCGACCAAGTGCCTGAAGAAATTGTCCGTTTAATGTTAGTGTTGAAGGCAAAGAGCTTGTCGCACGGACACAGCGGTGTTCAATTGGCAACCGTTGAATTGTTGTTGGAGTTTTATCACAGAAATATTTTACCGATCGTTTTCACGCAGGGATCATTAGGAGCAAGCGGAGATCTTTCTCCCTTGTCACACTTGTGTCTTCCGTTAATTGGTGAAGGAAAGGTGATGTACAAAGGATACGAACGCAACGCAGCCGATGTATTGAAAGAAGAGGGCCTGAAGCCCATTACGCTTCAATCGAAAGAAGGATTAGCGCTCATCAATGGAACACAATTCATGTTGGCTTATTCAGTAGAGAATTTAATTCGTGCTGAACACTTGTTCGACAAAGCCATAACCATTGCTGCGATGTCTGTTGATGCGTTCGATGCACGTCCAGAGCCATTCCTAGATCTAACACACCGTGTTAGAAATCAAGAAGGGCAGCAGATTGTGGCTATTGCCATGCAGGACGCTTTGAAAGGAAGTGAAATTCAAGTTCAGAAGAAAGCGCACGTGCAAGATCCATATTCGTTCCGTTGCATTCCTCAAGTATTAGGCGCATCGCACGACGCCATTGCATATGTGTTAACCATTGTTGAACGCGAGATCAATGCAGTAACTGACAATCCAATTATTTTTCCGGAAGAAAATCAGATTATCTCGGGTGGAAATTTCCACGGACAGCCCTTGGCTTTAAGCATGGATTTTTTAGCCATTGCTTTGGCGGAAGTAGCGAGCATTTCAGAAAGAAGAACGTACAAACTTATTTCGGGTCAACGCGGTTTACCGGCTTTCTTGGTGAAAGACGCTGGACTGAACAGCGGCTTCATGATTCCTCAATACGCGGCAGCTTCTATCGTGAGCCAGAACAAACAACTCTGCACGCCTTCAAGTATTGACACTATAGACAGCAGTAACGGACAAGAAGACCACGTGAGTATGGGTGCGAATGGCGCAACGAAATGCTACCAAGTGGTGAAAAATCTTCAGTCTGTTTTAGCAATAGAATTGTTGAATGCGGCGCAGGGCCTAGACTTTAGAAGACCATTAAAGTCTTCCATTCCGGTAGAATTACTACATGCTGAAATTAGAAAAGTTATTCCACATTACGTGCAAGACAGGTATCAGCACGCCGACATGGAATTGTCTTATCAATTGATTGGTCTTTGAACTTAATGTTCAATCAATAAGTTTCGATTCAAAATAGTCTGTCCTTTTTTCAATTGAAGAATGTACATCCCTGAAGGCAATTCTTCAACGGAGAGTTCTCGCTTCAATTGACTTTTATTCCAACGTTTAACTTCTTGTCCTGTTGCATTGAAAATTCTCGCTTCATCGAAATTAGTTGTTTGAGAAATGGTGAAATGTTCGCGCGCAGGTTGCGGGAAAATAGTAAAACTCATTTCCAATTCATTCACTGAAGTCAACGTGGTGAAATTGTCTGTTTGAATGGCGCATCCGTTTGCATCTCCAATAATGCAATAGCTTGTAGATACTTCAGGAATGAATGTGTCCTCGTTTGTATCGCCATGCAACCAGTTCCATGAATGGGGTGGTGTACCTCCGTACGTTGTCATTTGCACTTCACCAACACCTAATCCGCCTTCAATAAAAAGTTCAACGGAGTAACTTAAGGTATCTGGCTGGTTTACTGTTAGAGTCTCTTGGTATTGGCATCCATTCGCATCGGTTACAGTTGTTGAATAATCTCCTGCATACAAGTAAATGGCGCTGCTCTCAAAATTCAAAGGGTCGTAATCCCAACTGTAGGTATACGGTGCTGTCCCGCCTTGTATATTGTGGAAGATCCATCCGCCTAAATCGCCGTGACAAGCGACATCTTGGACATCTGGACTATTCGTGAAAGGCGCCGGTTCGAAAATGGTATCTTGAACCACGAAAGTGCATCCGTTCGCATCGGTTACTTCCGCAGTATAAATTCCTGCGCACAAGTTGGGGAGATTATTACCACCAACAGAACCATCACTCCACTGAATAAGATATGGCCCTGTTCCTGAAATGAAGTTCAAATTAATACTTCCATCGCACAGGCCATTGCAGGAGACATTGGTGGTTGTTGATTCTATTTGAAGAGAAGTGAAATTGAATAATTCAATAGGAAGTGTTGTGGTGTTGCCAGCGTCGTCTGTAATTGTAGCCAGGTACTGTCCGGGTCCGCCAGAAATCGAGGTGCCGTTGGTACCATTCTGCCAAACCACGTTGTAGGGTGGTTGACCTCCTGAGATATTCAAGCTTATTGATCCAATTCCGTTGTTTGAACAAGAAGGCTGTTCAACATTGCTGCTCACTTGAAGAGAAGGAAATACAATTAAAGACGTTGTATTTGTCGCATCACCTGAAGTAGATCCGGTACCGTTCACAACATTTCCACTGGCGTAGAAGGTAACTGCTTCATTCAAATTCTGTGGAGCTGTCCAGCTGAATTGAAAGACATTATTCAAGGTAACCCCGTTATGCTCTAAATATGTTCTGCCGGTAAATGCATTTTGAATGGTTATGGTTTTCTGTTTTACGTTCGAGGCAAGATTGCTGTATCCAGAAATGGGAAGGTTCTCAGCAGAAGTTAAGGCTGTAAGTTGAAAGGCGTATCCGCCTGGACTTCCCATGGCGTTATTCACGGTAACTTTTACCGTGTAAGTTGTTCCGGGAAAGAATTGAGTGGTTGGCACCGTTGCTCCTTGAGCAAACATCTGAACGGTAACAGATGCATTGTAATTTCCACCGCTGTGGCATTGTCCACAAGTGTTTTCTCCAGGTGCGCCGGTGTTTCCCGAGTTTGAGACAGTTGCGCGACCATTACTGTTGCCCGCGAAAATGAAATAACCTATTGCACAAACGAAAAGTAATTGAATCCAACGTAAACGGTTCATCTTTAATTTTTTTGTGAATATATGGAAAGAAAATTAGAACAATCATTTACCGCTTCCTTTCAGCACAATCACAACGGTGTAAAAAAGAATCTTGATATCCATGGCCAAAGACATGTTTTCCAAGTATAGCAGATCATAGCGTAGACGCTGAACCATTTGATCTACATTTTCTGCATAGCCGTATTTCACCTGTCCCCATGAAGTAATACCAGGACGTATTCGGTGAAGTTTTTGGTAATGCGGATTGATTTTCGAAATTTGGTCTATGTAGAATTGACGCTCTGGTCGAGGTCCAACAAGTGCCATATCGCCAGCGAGTACATTCCAGAATTGAGGTAGCTCATCCATTCGCGTTTTTCTCAGAAATTTGCCAATTTTCGTTATACGAGAATCGCTGGTAGAGCTCAATTGCGGACCAAGTTTTTCCGCATCTACATACATACTGCGGAATTTTATTATTTGAAAGGGAACGCCATTCCTTCCAATTCGTTCTTGAAAAAAGAAAATCGATCCTTTCGAGGAGGCTTTAACAAGTATTGAAATAATTAAAAGCAACGGTAACAAAACGACCAAGGCAATACCACTTAAAACAACATCTAAAATTCGCTTAATACTGAACTGCCAGCTCGGCATTAGCACGGTATTCAAACGAATCAATGGCACCCCGAAAATGCTTGTCATCTTTACATTACCGGATAAAATGTCAAAGGTGTCTGGAATAATATTGATGCGAACATTGTAATTTTCTAACAATGCTAAAATATTTTCGAGTTCTTTGTGATCACCGCTTTCAATTGATAAAATAACTTCTTCAATTTGATGCTCTTCAATAATTACTGGCAAGCTCGGGTATTTTCCGAAGAGAGGCAAACTCGCAGAGAGTTGCTCGTCGGCTCCGTTGATTTTTAAATAGCCTTTAAATAAAAACCCAGGAGATTTTTGTAATGCATTAATTTCGTCTACAAGTTGCAAGGCTCTGGCATTTCCGCCAACTATAATTGTTGGAAATCCCCATTTTCTTGATTGAATTTTTTTTACAGTCCTTGACGTAATTATTAGCCGAAGAGTCAGTGTTAATCCAAGATGTAGGAGTAACAGAAATCCGAAAGTAGTGTAGTAGTAGTGATAATTGGGCAGTTCGTCATCCAATAAAAACAAAAAGAAAATAACGATATTTCCTATCAATGAAGTGGCCAATACTTGTCCAATTTCCCGAAGGCGATGCCTTCTTAAAACGTCAGAGTACATTCCCCACATGGCATAAAAGCAAATCCAGGCTAAAGGAATAAAGGCAAGTGCTGCAAAGAAATTACTATCAGTATGAATGCCTAGATCATATCCGTATTTCACGGATTCGAATTTTTTTCTCAGGAAATACAAACTCGCCCACGAGCAACCTGCAGCAATCCAGTCTGCGGCGACATATGAAAATATGATTCCTTTATTCTTCAATTACTATGCTTACTCTACCAAGTCACCCACTTCAAATTATCAAGAAAAATGTTCACCGGTGTAGTTGAATTTGTTGCGTTTGATTCAATGTATAATTCGTGAAATTGTGCGGTTGGATTTTGCTGAAGAACAAATCCAAAATCAATGTATATCTTCTTCCACACAGGAGTTAATCCATCGCCGCTCGAAGTTGGGTTAATAATAAGCGCAGGATTTTTTGCAGTGATACCTCCGGTTGTCGTGATGAAGCCAACAGAAAAGGTATTGTTACTGCTATAATTCATTTCGAGAAAGAGGTTATCACCGCTCGTGTAGTTCAAATTATCATCGTCTTTATAATAGAGCTTGCTCGATCCAACATCTAAATGACCCCACCCACTTCTGTTTCCTTCGAACACCTGCTCAGATTGATTGGTTACTGAAAAAGAACCGTTGTTCGTTCCCGTCTGAACAAGGAAATTTCCGCTTTCAAATCCTTTTTCCGAGATAACAGCTTGGTTGTAATAAGTAAAGGCAGGAACAATAGTATCTACTTGAAATGCTGACATTGTCAATGTAGTATCGAAGGGAGCGTAAAACGGATAGCGAATACGAGTGTTTGAAATGCCGTTGTTTTTTATTCCAGCGAAGATTCGAATGTTAGAAGTTCCTAGCTCTAAAATTGGAATTTTTGCAGGTAAATCATAGACCCCCAAACTCTGATCGTTTGCATAAACCCATACTTCGGTTATGGCTTCACTCGATGTTCCTTGATTTAGATTCGCTTGAAAAGTAAATGAGGGAATATACAAATACGCAGGCTCCTTTTCCTTTGGATTTATGATATCACATCCTTGCAGTGCAAGTATGGAAAATGCTAAGAAATAAGCAAATGGTTTCAATCGTTGTGTTTTGGGTTGCGAATATACAATCGCATCAAAAGGTTACCGTTGGAAACGGAAGAAAATTAAGATTATTGCAAGGAAGAAAAAACAGTCTTCAATCCTCAGATGTGAAGACGTTCAATCGAATTTTTTCAGCAATCATTTCAGCTACAGCCAAGGCTTTATGCCCATCTTCCAGCGAAACAGTTGGCTCAGTCTGATGCAAGACCGCTTGTCCGAAGCTAGACAGTTCATGCTTTAAGGCGTTGCTATCTGGTACCGCAAGATTCTTTTTCGTGATTTCATTCTCTTCGTTCTCACGAAGTAGCTCGTAGCCATGAGCTGTTTTATTTAAGAAGTCAGACACGTAACAAGCATCTTTTTGGTAAAAGCGCATTTTTCGCATAGAATCGGTTGCAACGCGACTAGCGGTAAGGTTCGCAACACAGCCGTTGTCTAATTCAATACGCGCATTCGCAATGTCAATGTGCGGGGTTAGAACAGATGCCCCATTCGCAGATACTCTTCGAACATTCGCTTTAGTCACAGCTAAAATCAAATCAATGTCATGTATCATAACATCTAGAATAACCGAAACGTCGTTGTTCCTTCCTTTATATTGACTCAAGCGGTGAGCCTCAATGTATTTAGTCTTTTCTAATAAAGGAGAGATGGCCAAAAAAGCCGGATTGAATCGTTCAATATGTCCAACTTGCGCAATAACCTGCGCTTCTTTAGCAAGCTTAATGAGTCTATTGCTTTCTTCTAGCGTTGAGGTAACAGGCTTTTCAATAAAAACGTGTTTTAAATTTCGAATCGCGTTGGAGGCACATTGAAAATGAGAAGGAGTGCTTGACACGATATCTACGACATCGACTTCATTTATTAACGCCTCAAGGCTATGGCAGGGCTCTATTCCAAAGCGAGCTGAAGCTTCTTTCGCGGCTTTAATATCCGGATCGAAAAAGTGTATAGATTGAAACAATTCCGGTAACTCCGAAAGCACTTGCATGTGAATCTTCCCCAAATAGCCCGTTCCTAAAACTCCTATTTTCAACATAAATAATTCTCTTCTTATGCAAATGTGATTGAAATTGATGTCTACATCACTTCGTTGATTTTTACTTTTCAACACTGAAAAGCGGATGAAATAGTCGCTTACCTTGGCGGTATGATTGAGGATAATTACAGACACAAGGGGCTGAGAAGAAAGTTAGTTGATGAATTACGTGAGAAAGGAATAACTGACGCACGAGTGCTCGACGCTATGAATAAGGTTCCTAGGCATGCTTTTTTGACTAGTGCTTTTGTTGAACTCGCCTATGAAAACAAGGCGTTTCCTATTGGAGCAGAACAAACTATCTCAGCGCCCTATACCGTTGCTTTTCAAAGTCAATTGTTAGATGTGGAAAAGGGAATGAAGGTCTTGGAAATAGGAACAGGCTCTGGTTATCAGACTTCCGTTTTGTGTGAAATGGGGGCGAAGGTGTATTCCATTGAAAGACAGAAATTGCTTTTCGACACATCGAAGAAAATGTTGGCTGAAATGGGCTATAAATGTCACTTGGCCTACGGAGATGGCTACAAGGGCGTTCCAGCATTTGCGCCCTATGATAGAATCATTATCACTTGCGCTATACCTATTGTGCCAGAGGAGCTCCTCATGCAATTGAAACCGGGAGGGAAGTTGGTTATGCCTTTCGGGGAAGGGGAGAAGCAAGAGATGACACTTATTCAAGAAGACGCAGATGGTAACTTTCAAAACACGTATTACGGCGAATTTTCCTTCGTGCCTATGCTCGAAAAAAGAAGCAATACGAAGTCGTGATTTTATTTAATTCGAAGAGAAAAGACTTTTTCATCGAAAAGAAATCCTTCCAATAAATCACCCGAAGCCACGGGTCCAACGCCTGCTGGAGTTCCGGTAAAAATTAAATCTCCGATCTTCAAGGTGAATACTTCAGATACATTTTCAATGAGCTTATCAATGGAATGAATCATATGCGAGCTGTCTCCTTCCTGAACAGTTACACCATTTTTCTTCAATGAAAAAAGTATGGTGGAAGGAAGGGTGTCTGTTTCAAAGAATTTTTCACTAACAAAAGCTGATCCGTCGAATGCTTTAGCGCGTTCCCAAGGAAGTCCTTTTTTCTTCAACTCATCTTGAACATCGCGAGCAGTGAAGTCGATGCCTAAAGTAACTTCATTGTAGTAACGCGGAGCGAACGATTGTTGAATGTGTTTGCCCAATCTGTTGATGCGGAAAACCAATTCCAATTCATAGTGCACATCATTTGTAAATGCTGGAATAACGAACGGATTTCCTCTTTGAATAATGGCAGAGTCGGGCTTGCAAAAGACAACAGGATTTTCTGGGACTGCGTTTCCTAATTCAGCCGCGTGCGCCGCGTAGTTTCTTCCAATGCAAATAATTTTCATTACGGTCGAGCTATAAATTCAATGATCACTTTTCTATCTCCTGGATTCTTTCCAATCGAGCCAACATCACCTACGAACTTTGCCACACAGCGGTTGGCATCTATACCGGAATTCACGATAAAATTCCGTGCTGCTTTCGCACGTTTTTCTGATTCTTTCCAATTCTTTTCGCTGCTTCCATTTCGATCGGAATATCCTGTAATAAGCACTCCTGTCTTACCATTTCGCGCAAGTTTTTCAACGACTTCATTCAATTGCTGTTGTGCTGTTGTGCTTAAGTCAACACCCGATTTTTCGAAGTAAATAACAATGGGTTGAATGGGTACGGGAGCTGCAGTGAATTTCGGCAAACTTGATTTGTCGCTGCCATTCAACCACTGCCTTGCGGCACCGTCAGAAGAATAAGGGACAATGGGTAAAAGCGAATCTTGCGACGCGGGTTCTTGTCCAAACATAGAAATGCTTGAAACAAAAAAGAGGAAAAACAACAGGCCGCGCATACCACGTAAAATTAGCGTACGACATTGAACCAAACCGATTGATTTTATTCACCATTCATTCACAATACGGGTGGATTAATCTCTATTCATGACGCCATTTTGCGCGCGGATGCTTTCTTTGTGAATGGCTTCAAGATAAGCGGAAAGAAAAGTTTCGGTGAGATTTGCCGATTTACCCCATGCCTCGCGGCTTTCAAGAATTTCCTTCCAACGTTCCAATTGGAAAATGGTAATGCCTTCTTCCTTTTTTAAAGCACCCATTTCTCTCGAGATGTCCATTCGCTTTCCCAATAAATCAATAATGTCTGCGTCTAAGGCATCAACGCGGTCGCGCAACGTTTGAAGTTTTTGAGCAGAATTGGACGTTAGGAAAGTGGAGCGATAATGCAGCAGTTCGGCCATTTCAGCAACTTGAGCAGGTGTGATTTGCTGTTGGGCATCACTTAAGGCGTTATCTGGGTCGGGGTGACTTTCGATCATGATTCCGTTCATGCCAAGGTCAATGGCACGTTGGCTAACATCGCGAAGCAAAGTTCTGTTGCCGCAGATGTGGCTCGGATCGCAGATAAGAGGTATGTGCGGAAACTGAGTTTTGAATTCAATTGGAATCTCCCAAAGCGGTTTGTTTCGATACGGAAGTTTATTCGCAACTGAGAAACCTCTGTGAATAGCGCTTAAATCTGTGAGTCCAACTTTTTGAAAGCGCTCGAAAGCGCCAATCCACAAGGAAAGATCAGGATTGATTGGGTTTTTAATGAATATCGGAATATTCACTCCACGAAGAGCTTCAGCAATTTCTTGAACAGAAAAGGGATTTGTAGTTGTACGCGCACCAATCCAAAGCGCGTCGAAATTGTATTCAAGACACAGTTCTACGTGTTGCGCTGTTGCTACTTCAGTGATGATTTTTACACCTGTTTCTTCTTTGGCCTTTTTCATCCAAGGAAGTGCTGCGGCCCCCATTCCTTCGAACGAATTCGGACTTGTGCGAGGCTTCCAAAGGCCAGCACGATAATACGAAAGGGGAATAAGTGTACTTAATTCTCGAGCGGTATGAATAACCTGAGATTCTGACTCTGCGCTGCAGGGTCCTGATATCCATGTGAAATTATCCTTTATCGTATCCATATCTTCCTTCCATTTCAATGCGAAAGTACTTGATATCATGAGGCACAAGAATTTTTTAGAAATAAAAAAAGGGGAAAACTCCCCCTTTGTGCCCTGGACTGGACTCGAACCAGCACACCTTACGGAACCACCCCCTCAAGATGGCGTGTCTACCAATTTCACCACCAGGGCAATTAGAACAAAAAAGGGCAGTTTCCTGCCCTTTTTCTTCTCTAGTGATCCCGCTGGGACTCGAACCCAGGGCCCATACATTAAAAGTGTATTGCTCTACCAGCTGAGCTACGAGATCATCTTGCTCTAAAAGCGGGTGCAAATATACACGTTTTTTTTAATTTTCTATTTTTTTTGAAATCATTTTCAAGAATGGACAACTATTTTCTTAATGAAATAGTCAAGACATTACCTATTTTTGTTTTTATGGAAAAGAAAATTCTGCTCTCTCTCTTTTTGTTCTTTGGAACAATTGGATTTTCGTTCGCTCAGTCGAACATTACCAGTCGTCACAACAGTGATTCGTCTTGGTTGAATTTTTTACAGAATAACATGGTGTCGGTTACGCTCGCTCCTGAGAAAGCTGCAGACTCCCCCATGTTACAAACAACACTCAACGTTGAAGTTCCAACAGCTCAAATGCTATTCAATGCATTGAGTTCAACTCCGGCATTGCAGCCAGATGCTGTTCAAACTAAAACTTACCGTTGGGGAAACACAGGTTATGTAATCACAGTGTTCTCAGCTAAGCGTCTAGAGACTTTGTACAAAAGAGAAACGATAAACAACAAAGCCAAGTAAAATGAAAAAAGTATTATTCTCCCTTTTCTTAGCGGCTTTGTCCGTTTTTCAAGCTACGGGACAAGAGTATCCTGTAGGTACTCCGTTCATCTCTGATTGTGGTGGTTTCTTGGTAGATCCAGGATTAAGTGCCGCTGATTACGGCCCGAATATCGTGGCTATATCTGTCATCTGTTCAGATGGAACGGTGCCTGGGCAAGTGAATTTGGATTTTAGTTTCTTCAACCTAGGTGCTGGTGACCAATTGGCAATCTTCAACGGAGGTGATGCTTCTGCACCTTTAATAGGTACATATGTAGGAACCGACTTGAATAATATTGTTATTTCTTCAAGTAACCCATCGAATTGTTTAACAGTATTATTCACCTCAGATGCTGATGCGAGTGTTGGAAGTTTCGGAGCTGAAATTTCATGCGGTATTCCGTGCGAACCTCCTGTAGTAGCTGTTACAACGGACCAGCCAGATTTCCAACCAACACGTCTTTGTGTTGGAGAGGTAATGACTTTCGATGCAACCCCAACTGTTTTTGCGCCAGGTTCAGTTCTTGGAAGTCATACTTGGGACTTTGACGATGGTACAACCGATGTAACTTCTTGGCCAATTGTTACACACTCGTTTTCTGAGCCTGGTGCATATATGGTGGAGTTAATGGTTTTAGACACCAACGGTTGTGGAAATATTAACTTAATTGATGCGCTTGTTCTTGTAGACACAGAGCCTTCTATGAGTATTTCTGCTGATGACTTTCAAGCTTGTTTAGGTCAGGAGATTAATTTAGCGGTGTCTATCAACCCTACATTTTGGACTGCTTTGCCAACGGCTAACTTAGGTGGTGCATTATTTATCCCCGATGATCAATCGCAATGTTTCTCTGACACCCTGTTATTCGGTGGATTTAATGCTGGTCAAACCATTCAAAGTGCAACAGATATTGAGAGTTTCTTCATGAATTTTGAGCACAGTTTCATGGGAGATATTGTAATCTCTTTTGAGTGTCCAAACGGTCAAACGCTTATTGTTCACCAACAAGGTGGAAGTGGAACTTTCTTAGGAGAGCCTGTAGACATATTAGGACCTGCTGACCCAGCAGGAGTTGGTTACGATTATTACTGGTCTCCTACGGCCACCGCGGGTACATGGGCGGCTAATTCTGGAGGCACCTTACCAAGCGGAACATACAATTCAGTTCAACCTTTTTCTAATTTAATTGGTTGTCCATTAAATGGAGCTTGGATTGTTGAAGTTTGCGACTTGTGGGGATCTGATGACGGTTGGATTTTCGACTGGTCTGTGAATTTTGCTGATGAGCTTTATCCACCCCTTATTTCTTTCTTGCCTTCATTTGGTTACACATGTGATTCTATTACTTGGACAGGTCCTGGTATTGTGAATACCGTTGCTAATTGTGGAGGTGCTGTTTTGAATCCAACCACTCCAGGTGATTACTACATCATTGTTGCTGCATTGGATAACTTTGGTTGCACATACACCGATACCATTGGTGTAAACTATTTTGCGCCGCCGGTATTGGACTTAGGTGATGATCTTCCATATTGTTTGAATTCGGTTAACTTGACTAGCAATCTTTCAGGTCAGGTTCCTGGAATAAACTATGTTTACGATTGGTCTGTGGTTAGTGCAAATGGCGGGGCCTTCAATGCCTCGAACATACCTTTTCCAAGCTTCAGTGGAGCATCTGGAACTTCTGAGGTAACCTTGTCAGTTCACCCAATAGACGATATCCAATGTACGGTAACGGATAACATTCTGTTGATTACTCCCGAAACTCCAGCTTTTGCCCCAATCGTGGCAGATTCGATTTGTATTGGTGAAGACTTACTTTTGGTTGCTCCATTCATTGACCCAACATATTTGTATCAGTGGTCAGATGCATCAGGAGCTATACCAGGCGCTGTTGGTATTAACTACCCATCAAATGCAGATGTGCCTTTCACACCCTTTCAATACAGTGTAACTATTTCAGAACCGATCTGTTTGTTCAATAGCACTTCAGACTTTGAAGTGACTTCACTTCCTTGTGAAGTTTTCTTGCCAAACATTATTACACTAAATAGTGACGACCTGAACGAGGTGTTAAGCTTTGGAACGGCATTGCAATATTTCCAAAATGCAAGTTTGGAAGTGTTCAACAGATGGGGCGACTTAGTATATGAGAGCGCCGATTACCAAAATGATTGGTCGCCAAGCGATTACTCCGATGGTGTGTATTACTACATTTTGAAAGTGACAACACCAGCAGGTAAAATTGAGGATTATATGGGTTACTTCCACTTGATGAGAAACTAATAGTTCTTAAATATTGAAATAAGGGGCGATATTCGCCCCTTATTTGTTTTAGTAATGTCATTACAAGAAAGTATAGCATACCTCGCAAATCTTGCGGACCTTCTCAAAATAGAGCGGGACGAAGATTGGTCGCGCTTTCAAAAACAATTGAAAGAGCAACCCGTTAATGCGCGAATCAAAGAAGGACTTACGTGGTTTCCGTTGAAGATTGTTGAAGATGGATTCGGATTCGGTTCGTATCCTTTTTTAGTAGTGGAAAAAACCAACGGCCCAGCGAAACATTCGTTTCAATCGGGTCAACCCGTGGAGTTGTTTTCCAATCACGAAAACCATCAGGGAGAATCAATCAAAGGAACAATCGCATTCGTGGATCACTCAAGAATGAAAATTCAATTCAGAGTCGATGAATTACCCGATTGGACCGACGATGGAAAGATCGGATTGAATGTATCCTTCGATGAAAAGTCATACAAGGAAATGTTCGCGGCTTTGAATAATGTCATAAACGCGAAGAACAATCGATTGGCTGAAATTCGCGATGCCATTACTTCGGAAGAGAAGCGACTTTCAGAAATTGAATACTCAGGCTCACATGGGAATTTGAATGATTCACAGAATGAAGCTGCACGTGGTGTTGTGAATGATTTAGTTGTAAGCGTTGTTCACGGTCCTCCAGGCACGGGAAAAACCACCACCCTCATTCATGCCATGGAGGAGTTGGCTAAGTTGAAGAAAAAGGTTTTGTGTTGCGCGCCGAGTAACGCTGCAGTAGATCATTTGGTGGAAGGGTTAGGGGAGAAGGGATTGAAAGTTTTGCGATTGGGGAATCCTGCGAAAGTGCATTCCAAAGCAAATGCTTTTACGGTTGATGTGAAGTTGGTTGAAGACAAAGATTATTCGCGCGTGCGTGAATGGAAAAGAAGAGCGAAAGAATTGCGCTCGTTGGGAAGCAAATACAAACGTTCGTTTGGAAGAGAAGAAGCGGAGCAGCGCAAATTGATTTTCAAGGAAGCAAAAGAAATGATGCGCGAAGCCCGCGAGACTGAGCTGTTCTTGTTGGATAGACTCATTGATCAGGCCGATGTGATTTGCACCACGCTCGTAGGATCTGCGAATGATATGCTTCGCGATCGCGTGTTCGATGTGGTTGTGATGGACGAAGCAGGACAGGCGCTCGAGCCTGCTTGTTGGATTCCGATTGCCAAAGGAAATAAATTGGTTTTAGCGGGAGACCATCTGCAGCTTCCTCCAACAATATTTTCGAATGAAGCAGCACAGAAGGGCTTAGCAATTTCGTTAATGGAGAGAACTGCACGCATTAAGAAAGGCGTGCATTTTCTGAATGTGCAATACCGCATGAACGAAAAGATAGCGGCTTTCAGCAACAAGCATTTCTATGAAGGAAAACTCACCGCAGATGTTTCCGTTGCGCGTCGTATGTTGGAAGGTGATTTGAATCCGATTCAATTCATTGATACTGCTGGAACGGGATACAATGAGGAAACAGGAGCAGAGGGCCATTCGCGCATGAACAAAGGCGAAGCTGAATTGGCCATGAAAATGTATTCGATGTTGAAGGAACAAACGCAACAGTTTTTTTCGTGCGCCTTAATTTCACCGTATCGCGCACAGATTGAATTGTTGGAGCGTATGTTCAGAGAAGAGGAGGTGACGATTAATACCGTGGATTCGTTTCAAGGGCAGGAAGCAGATGTGGTTATTATTTCTTTGGTGCGAAGCAACGACGAGAATGAAATTGGATTTTTGAAAGACTACCGCAGGATGAATGTTGCGCTCACTCGCGCTAGGAAGAAATTGATAGTGATTGGAGATAGCGCAACAATAGGAGGCGATTCATTTTATCAAGAGATGCTCCAGTTTTTTGAAGTCCAAGAGTGTTATGAAAGTGCGTGGATTTACATGAGTTAGGTTTCGATAAAAATCTTATTTTTCCGTCATGAAAAAATCGAATTTCCTTTTTGCGGTGTTAATGATGATGGTATTGGTTTCTTGCGATCGTTGCAAGGATGATCCCAATTCAATGGATGTTCCAACAGTCTTCATAAAAATTGTGACAGACTCAACACAAGAGCGATTGAACAACTTGGGAGTGCCTTCAACTGTGCCTGTCGGACATGCTGCATTAAGTCCGTTATTCCATAAAGTATCAGCGCACTACATCGAATTCACTCCGAACATGTACACAGCATTAGGCGCTGGCGAAGTTGTTTATCATGCCGATGAAACCAACGCAGGGGGCGCGAATGCGATTGATTTTGCTAAGGCTCGAATTGCCGCTCCAGGCGAAATTTTTGTAGCTGTTCCCATCGCTTCATTTACCCCAGGCACATACGAGTATGTTCGTGCTTCGTTGCTGTATCAGAATTTCGATGTGAACTTGTTGGCGAATGGATTCGATTTAACAGGACGCGTTGCAAGCTTTGTTGGCTTCAATACGTACATCACGAATTATTTAATCAATACACAATCTGTGGCCGTGAATGATGATGTGTTGCAAGGATATTGGGGATTTGAAACGAGTGTATTTGGAACTCCATATGTTACTTCAGGACAAGCCCCTCCGGGTGCAACCACAGTTCCGAATCCGTTGTTTGCAACCTCTCCCATTCCTCAGGGTAGCTGCGTTGTAACAGGAGGATTTTCTTCACCCTTGGTCATTACAGGAAACGAAACGGAAGATATTTATGTAACGTTATCCCTTTCGACCAATAAAAGCTTTGAATGGATAGATACCAATTCAGATGGAAAGTGGGAACCGGGCGCAGGTGAATCGGTTGTTGATATGGGATTACGCGGACTGATTCCGAGTTGGTATTAATTCTTACGAGAAAACCTCCTAAACGGCAGTAACACCAAGAAAAACAACAACGCTCCCAAGCACTCTAGTGTGATTAAATAATACGGATAAGGACCGAAGAAATCCATAGCGCTTCCACCTTCGGGTTTGTGCATGAGGTATCCGTAGTTGCTGCCGATAATTTTGTTGACTGAAAAGGCAATTGCGAAATACACTTGCGATGCAATGACTACGCGTAGCCAAGATCCTTTTTCCGGATACATTTTCATTCCGAAAACTAAAAAGGATGTAGCGATGATCAAGCCCGCATGTCCAATGAAAAACGAGACGTAAGGCACTTCGGGAAAACTTCCGTAAAAGTCAGGTGTGATCAATCCATTCAACGTTCCAGTCATGACCCAACACCATGCAATTTCTGCCATGCCGCGACGCTTAAGTAACAATGCCAATGCAGCCAAAATGTTCGCTAGGTTGCAAAGTTCTAAGGGTAGATCATGACGAGCTTCCCACAAACCTGTTTGATAACGATAGGTTTGATAGACGATCATATTCGTCAATAACAACACGCCGAAAAACCATCGCAGAATATCCTGCGACTTCGCGTATTTCCTTCCAACCCAAACAAAAAAAAGTGACAGGAAAATCGTTAAGCCAATAATAAAAAAATGCTCGTTGGTGAACAGTTGAAATTTCATGAAGACCGGTATTTTTCAGTTTCGCTTTCTAACATAGATCTATAACTCATGTAGCGCGATTCTGCAATCTCACCTTCACTCAATGCTTCTAGAACAGCGCATTTCGGTTCGTTAATGTGCTTGCAATTGTTGAATTTGCATGCAGGTAATAATTCTAAAAATTCAGGAAAATATTTCGCCAACATCTCCTCTTCGAAATTCACTAGACCAAATCCTTTAATACCCGGAGTGTCAATTAAAAACGATGTTGGACTCAACTGAAAAATCTCGGCGAAAGTTGTCGTGTGTTGTCCTTTTCCGCTCCAGTCGCTGATTTCACCAATACGAATGTCCTCGTTGTTTGAAATCTTACTCACGAGAGAAGACTTCCCAACACCGCTGTGTCCCGAAAATAAAAACGTTCCTACTTCAATGAGTTCTTTCAATTCCGGAAGTCCTTGTCCCGTTTCAATACTCGTAAACAACAACTCGTATCCAATGCCTTTGTAGATGGAAGCCAAGTCAATGGCTTTCTCTTTTTCTTCGTCTGAAAAAATATCCCACTTATGAAAAACAAGCGTTACAGGTATGCGATACGCTTCTGCAGTGACAAGAAAACGATCAATAAATCCGGGCGTGGTTTGCGGACGATCAATGGTAATAAGTAGGAAAGCCCGAGTAATATTCGCCGCTATGATTTGGGCTTCTTTCGAAAGGTTTACCGATTTCCGAATAATATAATTGGTGCGGTCGTGAATGCGATGAATACTTCCGTTTCCGTCGCTGTCCATTTCAACATCTACATAATCTCCAGCAGCAATGGGGTTTGTAGTGCGCAGGCCTTGCAGTCGAATTTTTCCGCGAAGCGAACACACCACGATCTTCCCGTCAATTAAAACGTCGTAAGATTTTCCCGTTGTTTTGAATACCAATCCTTTTTTCACTTGTCTAAGGTAATACCTTTCTATATTTGCCCCGTTCTCATAGGGGTGCCATTCGAAAAATAATGGCTGAGATTAGACCCTTCTTGTTTCAGAACAAGAGGAACCTGGGCGGGTAATGCCGCCAAGGAAAAGATGAACAACGTGCACCACAACCCCTGTCGTGCGCACAAAGTAAAATACATGTTTAAGAAAATTGTTTTTGTAAGCGTCGCGCTTTTTGTTGCGTCAGATTCATTTGCACAAGAAAAAAAAGACACAACAACTGTCCCAACTTTTGTTTTAAATCCCGTCAGTATTCGCGATGTGTGGTCGGCAGAAAATGATGCGCCATTCGCGTTAACGAATATACGGCCGCGAGATATTGCAAGTATTAATAACGGCGTGGATCTGCCATTCCTATTGCGTTTCACACCTTCTCTTACCGTAACGTCGGATGCTGGTAACGGTATCGGATACACAGGCTTGTGGATCCGCGGAAGTGATCCCACACGTGTGAACGTTTCAATAAACGGAGTACCATTGAACGACCCTGAAAGTCAGCAAGTATTTTGGGTGAACACACCCGACCTAGCTTCTTCAACTTCCAACATTCAAGTTCAACGAGGAATAGGTACATCGGCTAACGGAACAGGATCTTTCGGCGGGAGCATTCACCTCGATACAGATACTGATTTAGAGCGGAATTTTGTTCGTGTGAATACAGGTGGGGGTTCTTTTGAAAGTGCTAAACTCATGGTTGAATTGGGTAACAAGGCCAGACCGAATTTCGAGTACAATGCACGTGTAAGTCATGTCCAATCGAATGGTTACATTGATCGTGCTGAAACGAATTTACTCTCTTATTTCACAAAAGGAAAATTCACGTTGCTTAAAGAAAATAATCGCTCTAAGGAATTAACATTTTTTGTCTTTGGTGGACAGGAAAGAACTTACCAAGCATGGAATGGAACTCCGTATGAGAAACTTTTCGGAACTTCTGATGATATTTTAGCCTTTGCTGGAAGAAATGGTCTTTCTGAATCGGCTACGAACAATTTGTTGAACTCGGGAAGAACCTACAACGCTTATACCTATGATAACGAAATTGACAATTACGCTCAGCAACATGCACAGGCGCATTATTTTTCTTCAAAGAAAAAGAATGGGACAATGCGCGAGTTCAGAACAGCTTTCCATTATACCCATGGCCAAGGTTATTTCGAACAGTTTAAAACAGATCAAGATTTAGCGAGATACAACATGTCTCCGCAAATCTTGAATGGCGATACACTTTCAACCATGGATCTCGTTCGCAGAAGATGGTTGAGCAACAATTTTTACGGTGTAACAAGTTCATATGTCGTGAAAGGTTCAAGTTTTACCAGTACCTCTGGACTGGGTGCCAACCACTACAGTGGTCAGCATTTCGGGAGGGTAATAGCCATCGGTAACCCGTTAGTTTTTGACGTAGATCACGAGTATTATTATGGTCAATCCGATAAGTACGATGCCAATGCATTTTCGAAACTTGAATGGGCGGTTGTTCCAAGAAAATTAGTTGTGAATGCAGATATACAAGCAAGACATGTTTCATACAGAACCAAGGGTACAGACAATGATCAGAGGGAGTATGATGTAGATATGTCTACTAATTTTTTAAACCCAAAAGTAGGTTTGCGCTATTTTACAGGAAAATTTGTTTCGGTATACGCTTCAGTTGCGCATTCAGGAAAGGAGCCGAATAGAAACGACTTTGTTGATGCACCTTTGGGGCAAACCCCACAGAACGAATACATGACCGACTTTGAAGCCGGACTTCATTTCAAAGATGACTACAATTCTACAATCGATGTAAATGTATATTACATGAACTACAACAATCAGTTGGTGCTGACAGGCGCTTTGAACGATGTTGGAGCGCCGTTGAGAACGAATGTCGCTCAATCATACAGAAGAGGAATTGAATTAAGTTCTTCGGCTTATTTCAAACAAAGGTTAAGAGTAGGTGCTAACCTTACCTTGAGTGAGAACAAGATTGTCGACTTTCAAGAGCGCATCTTCAATTACGATACATTTGCTGAAGAGGTAATTTCGCGCGGAACAACTAACATTGCTTTCAGTCCGAATGTCGTTGCTGGATTAACGGCAGAGTATCAGGTTTTTCCCAACGGATGGCGTATAACGGAGAAGCCTGTTCGGAAGCAATTGTATCTATTGTTTAATGAAAAGTTTGTAGGAAAGCAGCACTTAGACAATACAGGAAGTAGCACGGCTGTGATTACTGCTTTTGCTGTTTCAGATTTCGGTATTCAATGGGATTCGAAATACGGCCCGAAGCCTTCCGTGAAGATCACTTTTTGGGTGAATAACGCTTTCAATAGAATGTATGCGAGCAACGGTTACGCTTTTTCATATATATACGGAGGTACTGTCACAGAGCGCTTTTATTATCCGCAAGCGGGAAGAAACTACATGTTGAATTTCGCCTTCGAAATAAATTAACGAATAGTCACCGAAGAATTTTTTCCATCCATACTCACGGTCACATGTTCCTTGAGTGTGGTGGACAATTTCAATCCAACAAAATCAGCTTTGATTGGAAATCTGCGGTGCTTTCTTTCCACCAATACTGCTGTGGTTAAGCGATGAATTTCTTGCGAAACAAGGAATGATGCAGCGTGCATTAGTGTTTGACCAGAATTGAATACGTCGTCAATTAGCACCACGCATTTATTCTTGAGTAAAAGTGGGTTAGAAAGTTGAACACTTCCAATTGGATTTTCTTTTGAAAGTTGAATGCTACTTTTTTCGCAAGGAATGGTTACGATTTGAGAAACCAATTCAAACAATCTGTTCGAAACAGCAGCACCATTGTCTTCAATGCCAATGAAAACAATATTCTTCTCGTTGTAATGACGCTCCGCTATTTCGTAGGCCATGCGCGTTAGCTTTTGCTCTATTTCTTCTGCGTTGAGTAGTTCGGAATTCTGCATGCCCAAAATTACACTTTTTTGCTGTGAATTGTTTCAATTCTGATTTTAGTGGGAACAGAATAGATACATTCGTAAAAAATACGACTATGCCTCTTTACATTCTACTCGCAATTGCCGCGTTACTTATTTTTTCCGGATTGAAGACAGTTCAGCAAGGTAACGTTGCTGTTGTTACTGTTTTCGGTAAATACAGACGCGTTCTTCGCCCAGGATTGAACCTACTCATTCCATTTGTTGAAACCATATTCAAACGTATTTCAACCCAGAATCGTTCAGTGGAATTGGAGTTTCAAGCGGTAACCATTGACCAGGCGAATGTTTATTTTAAAAGTATGCTTTTGTTTTCTGTTCAAGACGATGCAGAAGATAGCATTAAGAAAGTAGCCTTCAAGTTCATAGATGAGAAGAGCTTAATGCAAGCGCTCATTCGCACCATAGAAGGAAATATCCGCGCATTTGTTGCCACAAAGAAGCAAGCCGAAGTGTTGTCGCTTCGAAATGAAATTATTGATCATGTGAAAGAACAAATCGACAATGTCATTGAAGAATGGGGATACCATTTGCACGACTTGCAAATAAATGATATCACTTTCGATGAAGCGATTATGCGCTCGATGAGTCAGGTGGTTGCTTCCAGCAATTTGAAGGCTGCAGCAGAGAATGAAGGACAGGCCCTTTTAATTACAAAGACCAAAGCTGCTGAGGCAGATGGAAACGCTATAAAGATTGCTGCTCAAGCGGAAAGAGAGGCAGCACAGTTGAGAGGTCAAGGGGTAGCGTTGTTCAGAGAGGAGGTGGCAAGGGGTATGCAGAATGCCGCAAGAGAAATGCAGCAAGCCAATCTTGATACGTCTATGATTATGTTTTCCATGTGGACGGAAGCCATCAAGAATTTCGCAGAATACGGAAAAGGCAATGTTTTATTCTTAGACGGTTCTCCAGACGGAATGCAAAAGGTTATGAAACAGATGATGGGAATGGATACTCTTTTAGATACTTCGAAGAAGACCTCAGGCCAAAATGAATAAGGCAAAGAAGACGAGAGTAATTAATCCGAAAAGAATAATTAACATTTTCTGAGATCGGATGGTTCTTCTTTCAGATACAATTTGATCGAGTGAGTTTTGAAGTCCATGAACAGGTGCGTTTTTTTCTTTCAGTTTTTGTATGCAAATATTTAGAAGACTTTCATCCTTTGATATCACCGCCTTTCCAGCAAGCAGCCTGTAATGTCTGACACTTATTTCGGATAACAGTTTTTCAAACTCTTCTTTTTCGCTGGGTTTAAGATCGTCGCTACAGTTTTGAATGGCCTTTTCTGCGCGGTAGAGGTTACCCTCCTCAAGCCAATGTTTAATTTCCTGCACTCGATTCATTTTTGTAGAATTTTCGCAAATGAATCATTTTGAAAGGCTGATTGCTATATAATTCGGGTGAAATGGGTGCGGAGGTGTTTTTTCACCTAATTTATTCGTGTAATGAACTGTAATTCAGTTTTTTGGAAATTCCTTGACACTGGCGTTGTTCACCTATTTTGTGGCTTCTGAATCGTCGAGAACATCGTTTGCTTTAAGCTTGTGGTTCATTTTGTATACAAACATGCGCTTGTCTGTTTCCTGTCTTTCTCTATTGAAAGCTTCTTCTTTGAAGCCAATTTGATTAAAAAAGGAATTCAATCTTTTTATCCACTCCGCTCTCTGCTTCTTCTGGTTTTCCGGTTGTTTGTTTTCCAAACCTAACCAGTCGTTTAATTCAATGGTAGTCGCATCTTGTTCGGTGAATTTCCGAATAACAAGGTAATCAGCAGCATCTATAGGATACATTGCACCTCCGAAAATGACAGTGTTTTGTATGGAGAGATCCAACGTGCCAGAAGATTTGTAAGTCGAGGTCTCTGTGTTGATTTTGTTGGAAGATTTTTTTCTTTTGTAAAGAAAGTAAAGAAGAAATACCCCTAGGGTACATGCAAGAGCACTTAATAAAATTGAAAATTTGAAATCTACTGCTGTTGTTTGTTTGTCTATTAGATCTGAGGATTCCAATGGTTTAGCGGTTGCGTCTTCCCAAGAAATAGAATCGACATTCTCAAGAACTTCCATATCAAGAATTTTAAGTCCATAGTTGTCGGAATAAATTTGTTCATTGACGGGTAGTTCTTTGAAAAACCGGAATAATCTACTGTTATTTTTAGAATTATAGACGTTGTATTTCAGTGTTTCAAAATTGAGGAACAAGGCGGTTGAATCGTTGCTTGTGGGCAGCACAAAGCACCCGCCATTTCCGGCCAACGTATGAAGGCGGTAGTGCAAGTGGTATTTATCAACAAGGTTCGAATTTAGCTTACCCAAGCTTTCCCATTTCATTTTGAGTAAATCAATGCGATAGAGGCTGTCAAGAAATTTTTTCTCCTCACTCATCGACTGATTGTACATAAAATTACCAAAGGAGTATAAGGTATTTTCTTTTTTACTGAAGTAGGCAAGGTTGCCATTGAATGGTAGTTCGCGATTACTTGGCTGAATTTGCCAGTCGCCTGTTTGCTCATGAAAATAAACGAACATGCCGTGATTTCTCCAAAAACCATATCCACCATATTTCATAAGGGTGCCGTTGCAATCGAATAGAAAAGCTCCGTAATGATATCCTTCTAAACGGGTCTTGTCAATTCTTTTCCAAAAACCATTTTCCGGAGTGAAAACTTGACCGTCGCCATTTCCTATTGCGTACCACTTTCCATGTGAAAGAATGAGCTGGTAGGTGTCTTTAGGCTTTGTTTGTTGAGCGGAATTTAATTCTAGAAAATTAGTCAGTTGCCGATTGGGTTTAATATCGTTCAAACGTTTAGGCACGCTTTCCTGAGCGCTTGAAATCAAGCAATAAAAAGTTAACCCGAGAAAAAAGAATACACCTTTCATTTCCTAAGAGCAAAGGCCAAAGGTAATTTAGGTCGAAAGTAAATTCGGAAATGTTAAAAACTAAAAGTTATGTTTATTTCTTTTTCGTTTCCAACAGAATCATTCCGCTTAATGCGAAAAGAATGATTGAAAAGAGCAGATGCAGGGGCTGAAGCACTATGGGCAGGTCTAAGTAGGCAAGACCTACTCCGAATAGAATTTCAAATCCAATTACACCAAACAACAACAAAAATTTTCTTGGCTTTATTTGAAGGCGCTTGTACTGCAGGAACATCATTGTTGTTAAAATGACAATAAGGATTGAAAAACTTCTGTGAATTTTGAATCCGACAGGGAGATTGTCTACAATGAAATTTCGCCCAACGCCATTTTCAAGAAGTAAGTCAACAGATTCTCGAACTTGCGTGCCCAGTAATAGCTGTACCAAATGAATTAAAAAGAAAAAAGAAAGGGCCTTACGAAGTGTAGGCGGTATTGTGTAATTCTCCGTTTCATTGGTTCTACGTATGAGGAATAACAGGCTTAATAAAATACCTAGCGAGCCAACCATGTGCAAAGTAATGGTTGAAGTGTTCAAGTTTTTGTCGACGACCATTTTACCCAACCAAGCTTCGAAAAGTATCATGACAATGGCGAATACCGAATACAGAACAGGCCAATAGTCGTTAGATTTTTTGTAATAGATTAATGCTAAGAACGTCATAACCAAAATCGGTAAGCCGAGCAAACCAGTGAGAAGTCTGTTGATGTATTCCGTCCAAGTGTGAAATGCATTGAACTCTGCGTACTGATGCTTGGGATATACTTTCAAAGCAGCTTCACTTCCGTTATTCGTTTTCCAAAATTCAGAAGAATAATTGAAGTTTTGTTCGGCTATCCAAAGCGTATCGTGGTATATAACCATTTGGCCCTTTTCATAAGATCTTCCTTCTTCTAGAGATACAGTAGAAATTTCAGTGGGAGGGATGTAATAACCAAAACATTTAGGCCAATCGGGACAGCCCATTCCGCTTCCGGTAATGCGAACGAAGCTGCCAGCAATGATGATTAAGAACATGCAAATAAGACCAATCTTACCTGCTGTATTCAGTCTTTTTTTTGTTTGGTGAAGTGATGACATTATGAAGCTTTGTGCGAAATTATTTCAGCTTTCACAACGTGGTATTGACCGTCGGCAATGGTGTTAACGATATTGGTCATATCTGTTTCTTTCACCACATTCGGATCGAATTCTACCTTCACAACATTTACATCGCGATCTTCAACGAAGTCTAAAGATGTTGTTACAACGCCATTTAGAGCTTGAAGTTCTTTCTGAATTTTTCCTCCACAGCCGGCAGCACAGGTCATTCCGCTAATTGAAAGTACCGCTTCGGTTTTATTTGTTCCGTCTACAACGGTGTTTGTTGTCGCGGCTGGTGTTGCTTCAGCGTTCGGCGTTGCGTTTCCGCAGGCAAAGAATGATAATGCAAGAAATAGATACAGTAGATTTTTCATGGTGCGAAGATTAAAAAAAAGGACTTTAACAAGTCCTTTTTCTTTTTATTATTAAAGTGATTTTCTAATTAAGTTCAGGGCTCCACCTGCTTTGAACCATTCAATTTGTTGGTCGTTGTAGGTGTGGTTAACATGGATGTTTTCTTTCGAACCATCTTCGTGAACCAATTCCAAAGTCAATGGCTTTCCAGCAGTGAAATTCACCAAGTCAACAAAATTGATCTGATCGTTTTCTTGAATTTTATCGTAATCGGCTTCATTTGCAAAAGTGAGTGCCAACATACCTTGCTTCTTCAAGTTTGTTTCGTGAATACGAGCGAAGCTCTTCACAAGTATCGCACGAACGCCTAAGTGACGCGGTTGCATAGCTGCATGCTCACGCGAAGAACCCTCACCGTAGTTGTGATCTCCAACAACGATAGATGGAATTCCAGCCGCTTTGTATGCGCGCTGTACGGTAGGTACTTCAGCGTATTCGCCTGTGATTTGATTCTTTACTTTGTTTTGCTCTCCGTTGAAGAAGTTAGTCGCGCCAATTAACGTATTGTTCGCGATGTTGTCCAGGTGACCACGGAAACGCAACCACTGTCCTGCCATTGAGATATGGTCTGTGGTACATTTTCCTTTTGCTTTAATCAATACACGAGCATTCTCGATGTTATGTCCATCCCAATCTGAGAACGGAGCCAACAATTGTAGGCGCTCGCTGTCTGTAGCAACTGCTATTTCAATTGCACTTCCATCTTCTGCAGGTGCTTGGTATCCGGCGTCTTTCACATCGAAACCAAGTGGTGGTAATTCATATCCGGTTGGAGCATCGAACATCACTTGCTCACCTTTTGAATTCGTTAACGAATCGGTAAGTGGATTGAATGTTAAATCTCCGGCAATTGCTAAAGCAGTTGTGATTTCTGGAGAAGCAACGAATGCCAGTGTGTTTGGATTTCCGTCTTGACGAGCAGAGAAGTTTCGGTTGAATGAATGCACGATTGTGTTGCGCTCTTTCTTTTCTGCGCCCGTTCTTGCCCACATTCCAATACATGGTCCGCATGCGTTCGCGAATACTTTCGCTCCAATTTTCGAAAACGTATCAATGAATCCGTCACGCTCGATGGTGTAACGAACTTTTTCTGAACCAGGCGTAATGCTGAACTCAGCTTTTGGTTCCATTCCTTTTTCAGCGGCCTGCTTCGCTAACGATGCAGCACGTGAAATATCTTCATAAGAACTGTTGGTGCATGAACCAATAAGTCCTGCTTCAACTTTAGTTGGCCAATCGTTC
>Ga0315902_10002883_pt1 | contig 26229 bp, 22 predicted proteins | sample LakEriMetagenome_9_FD_203523 | JGI IMG/M metagenome (GOLD analysis project Ga0315902, IMG submission 203523) | Freshwater fungal communities from buoy surface, Lake Erie, Ohio, United States - Buoy 12 MA117 | ecosystem: Environmental > Aquatic > Freshwater > Lake > Lake biofilm | place: USA... | reverse complement strand
GGGCGCCGGTCTTTCCGGCATCGGCGCCGGCTACCACCTGCAGGACAAGAGCCCCGGCAAGTCCTACGTCATTCTTGAAGGGCGCGCCGCCATGGGCGGCACCTGGGACCTCTTCCGCTATCCGGGCATTCGTTCCGACTCCGACATGTACACCCTGGGCTACGTCTTCCGACCCTGGAAGGAAGCCAAGGCCATCGCCGACGGGCCGTCGATCCTGAACTATGTCCGGGAAACCGCGGCCGACCACGGCATTGATCGCCACATCCGGTACGGTCACTGGGTCAAGGCGGCGTCATGGTCCACCGAGGACGCGACCTGGACCGTCGAGACGGTGCGGGACGGCGAGACTGTCCGCTTCACCTGCAACTTCCTGTTCCTCTGCGGCGGCTATTACAACTACGAGGCCGGCTACACGCCGCAGTGGGAAGGCACGCAGTCCTTCAAGGGCGCCATCGTCCATCCGCAGCACTGGCCTGAAACGCTCGACTACAGCGGAAAGAAGGTCGTGGTCATCGGCAGCGGCGCGACGGCCGTGACCCTGGTGCCGGAGATGGCCAGGGATGCCGCCCATGTGACCATGCTGCAGCGCTCGCCGACCTATGTGGTCTCCCGCCCGGCCGAGGACGCCGCCGCCAACTGGCTGCGCAGCAAGTTCAAGCCGATGACGGCCTACCGCATCACCCGCTGGAAGAACGTCCTGCTGGGCATGCTGTTCTACAACATGGCGCGCAAGAATCCGGACAAGGTCAAGGAGCGGATCATCGGCATGGTTCGCGAGAACCTGGGCCCCGACTACGACGTCGCGACCCACTTCACGCCCCGATACAACCCCTGGGACCAACGCCTCTGTCTTGTGCCTGACAACGACCTGTTCGACGCCATCAAGGGCGGTAGCGCGTCGGTCGTCACCGACCAGATCGAGACCTTCACCGAGACCGGCCTGAAGCTGAAGTCGGGCGCCACGCTGGACGCCGACATCATCGTCACCGCCACAGGCCTGAACATGCAGGTGTTCAACGGGATCGCCTTCACCGTCGACGGTGCGGCGATCGATCCCGCGAAGACCTTCAGCTACAAGGGCATGATGTACAGCGACATGCCGAACATGGCCTCGTCGTTCGGCTACACCAACGCGTCCTGGACGCTGAAGTGCGACCTGACCTGCGAGTATGTGACGCGCCTGCTGAACCACATGGACCGCACCGGCCTTCGCCAGTGCACGCCGCGCAACACCGATCCGGATCTGGGCGAGGAGCCCTGGCTCGACTTCTCCTCGGGCTATGTCCAGCGCGCCATCGACAGGTTCCCCAAGCAGGGGGCCAAGAAGCCCTGGAAGCAGCACCAGAACTACGCGATGGACCTGATGGCCCTGCGGTATGGCGGTATTGATGACGGGGTCATGCGGTTCACCAACCCGGCCCCGCCGGTCGCCAAGGCCGCCTAGCCACGGCGGAACCAATGCGGTCCGGGAGGTTTCCTCCTGAGTCCGGCGACGGCGTTCGTCGGGACCAGGAGCAACCCCGTGCGCATCGCCCAGATCCCTCCGCTGTACGAAGCCGTTCCGCCCAAACTCTACGGCGGCACCGAGCGCGTCGTCGCCCATCTCTGTGATGCCCTTGTCGAACTCGGCCACGACGTCACCCTGTTCTCCAGCGCCGAGGCGAGGACCCTGGCCACCCTGGCCCCGGTGCGTGACCAGGCGATCCGGCTTGATCCCTCGCCGCTGAAGTCCGACCTCGCCGCCCACCTGTCGATGCTGTGGGCGGTTCGGCGCCGCGCGCACGAATTCGATCTGCTGCACTTCCACGTCGACATGATCCATTTCCCGATGTTCGAGGACATCGCCGGTCAGACGGTGACGACGCTGCATGGCCGTCTCGACCTGAAGGACCTGTCGTCCGTCTATGAGCGCTGGCCGGACTATCCCCTTGTCTCGATCTCCGACGATCAGCGGCGCGGCCTGCCGCTGGCTAACTGGGCCGGCACGGTGCACCACGGCCTGCCGACGCGGCTCTATGCGTTCTCGGCCCAGTCCAGGGGCTATCTGGCCTTCCTGGGTCGCATCTCTCCGGAGAAGCGGCCTGACCGCGCCATCCAAATCGCCCGCGCGCTAGGCATGCCCCTGAAGATCGCCGCCAAGGTCGACGCCGCCGACGCCCGCTACTTTCAGGAGGTGATCGAACCGATGCTCGATGATCCGCTCATCGAGTTCGTCGGCGAGATCGGCGACGAGCAGAAGTCGGAGTTCCTCGGCGGCGCGGCGGCGTTGCTGTTCCCGATCGACTGGCCGGAACCGTTTGGCCTGGTGATGATCGAGGCCATGGCCTGCGGCACGCCGGTGGTCGCCTGGCGCTGCGGCTCCACCGTGGAAATCGTCGAGCCGGGCGAGACCGGGCGCGTCGTCGACTCCATGGACGAGGCAGTCGCCGCCGTGCGCGATGTCATGACGCTCGACCGCGCGGCCATCAGGTCCCGTTTCGAACTCCGCTTCTCGGCCCAGGCCATGGGACGTCGCTATGTCGAGCTCTACGCCGACCGGCTGGCCCGATGCGAATATGCCGACGTCTCACCCACCTCAGCGGCGGCCCTGGAGACCGGCCTGGCGTCGCTTCTGGCGGTGGCCAGCTGAAGGACGCCGGTATGGACGACCCGGGAGCGGTCCCCGTATCCGCGGAGGGCGATCCCCACGGTGATGGCGCGCTTCGGTACTGGGCGCTCAAGGACGGTGACTGTTTCGTCGTCTCCGATCCGCATGGCGACATCACCGGCGGCCCGGACGGCCTGTTCGACGCCGACACTCGCCTTCTGTCCCGGCTCCGGCTCCTCATCGGCGACCGGCGGCCGACGATGCTCAGCTCCGGCGTCACATCGGACAACGTCGTCTTCACCTTCCACGGCGCCAACCGTCCGCTGCCGCCGAGCGGAGGCAGGGTGGTCCCGCCGGGCGTTCTGCATGTGGAACGCCGCCGGCTGATCTGGCGGCGGCGGCTTCATGAGCATGTCAGGCTGACCAACCATGGGCTGGACGAGATCCTGGCCCCCGTGTCCGTCGAGTTCGGCGCCGACTTCCGGGACATGTTCGAGGTTCGCGGCGATGTTCGCGCCCGACGGGGCCGGCTTTGCGAGCCTGACCTCGAGGGCCGCGGCGCCACCTTCGGCTACGAGGGACTGGATGGCCACCGCCGGACCAGCGTCGTGGCCTTTTCCGAACCGCCCCAGCGGCTCACGGCCGGCCGGGCGGACTTCATGGCCTGGTTCTGCCCTGGCGGGCGGTTCGACCTGTTCATCGAGGTGGCCGAGACCGGCGATGACGCGCCAGACGAGCGGCGGTTCCGGACCGCCGCCGCCGAAGCGCGACGCGCCATGCGGATCAAGGTCAGACACGGCGCCCGGCCCCGCACCGACAGTCCCAGCTTCAACCGCTGGATCGACCAGTCGCGGGCTGACCTGGCCCTGCTGGTCTCCGACCTGCCGACCGGGCGTTATCCCTATGCAGGCATTCCCTGGTTCTCCACGCCTTTCGGGCGCGACGGCATCATCAGCGCCTGGCAGATGCTGCTGTTCGATCCGGGCCTCGCCCGGGGCGTGCTGGCCTACCTCAGTTCACGCCAGGCGAGGGAGGAGTCCGCCTTTCGCGACGCCCAGCCCGGCAAGATCATGCACGAGACGCGGCAGGGCGAGATGGCGACGCTCGGCGAGGTGCCCTACGGGCTCTACTATGGCGGGGTTGACACCACGCCGCTGTTCATCGCCCTGGCCGGGGCCTACGCCCGGCGCACCGGCGATATGGATTTCCTGCGCACGCTGTGGCCGGCGCTGACCGGGGCGGCGGCCTGGCTGCGCGACTTCGGCGACTCCAACGGCGATGGCCTGATCGACTACGCCCGCGCAGCTGAGACTGGGCTTGCCAACCAGGGCTGGAAGGACAGCTACGACTCCGTCTTCCACGCCGACGGCCGCTTTCCGCCGGGACCGATCGCCCTGGTGGAGGTGCAGGGCTATGCCTTCGCCGCCTGGCGGGCGATGGCCGACCTCGCCGCGCGTCTGGAGGAGCCTGGCGCCCTGGACTTCGCGGCCCGCGCCGAGGCGCTTCGCGAGCGAGTCGAAGAGCGGTTCTGGATGGAGGACGAGGGCTTCTATGGCGTCGCCATCGATGGCGAGGGGCGGCTGTGCCGGCCGCTGACCTCGAACGCCGGCCATCTGCTCTTCTGCGGGTTGCCCTCGGCGGAGCGGGCCGAGAGGGTCAGTCACAGGCTGGCAGGCGCCGAATTCAGCAGCGGCTGGGGCCTGCGGACCCTGGCCGAGGGTCAGCCGCGCTACAATCCGATGTCGTATCACAACGGCTCCGTCTGGCCCCATGACAGCGCTGTCTGCGTGGCCGGCATGGCGCGGTACGGCGACCGGGACCGGGTCGGCGAGCTGCTGCGCGACCTGTTCGGCGCCGCCCAGCAGATGCGCATGCGCCTGCCGGAGCTGTTCTGCGGCTTTCCCAGCCGACCGGGCGAACGGCCCGTGCCGTATCCGGTCAGCTGCTCTCCGCAGGCCTGGGCCGCGGGTTCGGCCTTCATGGTGCTGCAGTCGCTGCTCGGGATCAGCGTCGACGCGCTGGAAAAGACGGTCACGATCGTTCGCCCGCGCCTGCCCGAGGGGGGCAACCTGCTGACCCTGTCCGGGCTGGAGGTCGGGGGTTGCCGTGTCGACATCGTTTTCGAGCGCGTCCGCCGGGGCCTGGTGGTGGTGGCGGCGTCCAATTGCTCGCCGGACCTGAAGGTCTCGACTGTCTGGTAGCGCCGCTCAGGCTGTCTCGCGCACCTGCCGCGGCTCATAGATCGCCCACTGCCGCCCCGACATCGCCAGACGGCCCCGGCTGGAGACGGTGAAGTCCAGGGTGACGATCCGGTGACCGTTCTTCTCGACGTTCTCGGCCACGACCGCCCGGGTCTCCAGCCACTCCCCGTCCCGGATCATGCCATGCAGCCGCGCATCGCTTTCCACATGGATCCAGGGCCCCAGACGCACGCTCTGCGACAACACATAGTTGGCGCGCCGGAGCAGATAGGCCGGATTGGCGATGTCGCCGCCCTCGAAGTGCGCCGGGTCCTGGCGGGTGTTCTCCAGATGCGACCGGCCGACGTCGGCGAAATAGATTTCCTTCAGCGATCCCAGAACCCGGCCGACGGGCAGGCTGTCCGGCGAGGCCGGCGGCCGCGCGTCCGGCAAGGGCAGGTCCGCTTCGGGCTGGATCTCGGGGAGCGCTCCGCCATCGTCGCGCCAGGCCGTACCGGCGCCGCAGGTCTCGCCCCGCGCCTCAAGCGTCAGGGACAGCACGCCTGAGCCAGCGTCTTCAGCGGTGAGGGTAGCGCTGTCGCCGTCATAGACAGGGCGGTTGAAGCGCGCCCGTATTCGCCCCTGGCTGAGCCAGTCCGCGCCCCAGAGCGCCAGCGGCGCGCGGGTCATGTAGGCGAAGACATCGACGCCCGGCACCAGGCCCCCCGTGAAGCCGAAGCGACTGGCCACGTCATCGGCGTGGATGCGGTTTTCGCTCGCCGTGGCGGTATTGAACGCGACCACCGTGTGACGAAAGGTCATGACCGGTTCCCCCTGCCGCCCCTCCGCGTCCCGTGTCAGCCGGCGACGGCCTCCCGGTGCTGGCGCAGCTTTTCCAGGCTCAGGATGAGCTGTTCTTCCCCACCCTTGCCCAGATCAATGCCGCTGGCGAGCAGCTTGAGGGCGTCGATGTGGATGTCCACGGCCGGCCAGTCCCAGCGACCTGCTTCCATCCCGTGGTCAAGCAGGTCGCAAAGGCTGCGGGCGGCGTCGGCCAGGGCCTTGGGCTCGATCGGCGCGCAGGCGTCGATGATCGAGGTGGAGAGCCGGTAGAGGTCGATCATCTCACGCGTCTTGCGTCCGGCGACTTGCGTTCCGAACTCGCTGTCCATCCGGGCGATGCTCTCGGCGACGGCGGCGAGGCAGGCCTCGGCCAGCGTGGCCAGGCCGATTTCCGCGTCGGCGACCGCCTCATCGATGCGCTTGCCGTCACCGGTGAACAGCGCCGCGCGGAGCCGATTGGGGATCTTGAACTTCCGGACGACGGTCATACCGACACCTTCTGCGGCTTCATCACGGAGTCGATCTCGTCCTGGGACATATTGGGTTCCACGGCTGCACCGATCTCGTCGTTCAGGTCGCCGGATCGCCGGCCGGGCATGCCCGCGGGCGGGCCGAGTCTGCGGAAGCGGCGATCGGGGCCCACGTAGACGTCACAGTCGATACCCATCCGGTCTTCGCGCGCGATCCAGAGGATGCGGTCCATGATGGTCTTGGGCGTGATCGGCTTGGCGATGATGTAGTTGGCGCCGCAATCGCGCGCCTTGACCACGTCTCGTCGGGGCGTGTGACCGGTGACGACGATCACCGGGATAAAGCGGTTCTGTTCCGGCGCCTCACGCCGGACCCAGCGGGTCAGATCGTAGCCGTCGATCGAAGGCATCATCGCGTCGGTGATGACCATGTCGATCTGGGTGTCGCTGATCACCTTGCGAGCCTCGTCCGCCGACAGGCAGCGGCTGATCTTCTTGGCCCCGAAGCCGCTGATCACCTGGATCATGATGTCGAGCGCCTGCTGGTTGTCGTCGACGACGACGATCGACAGATCCTCGAAATTGACCTTCGCCCAGGGGGGCTTCGGCGAGCTGGAAGACATCCTTGCGTCCGGATCGTTGCTGTTCAAGGCGCGTCATCGGACCTTGGCCCCAAGTCGTTCACGGATCGTCACCAGACCTGCGGTTAAGCGTCGCGGACCGTGGTTCTCTTGCGCGGGACGCCGGGGTGTCTACAGGGGGTGGATGATCGAGACGTTCGACTACATCGTCGTCGGCGCCGGGTCGGCCGGCTGCGTGCTGGCCAATCGCCTGTCGACCGACCCGGGTAGCCGGGTCCTGGTTCTGGAGGCGGGCGGCAGGGACGACTGGATCTGGTTTCACATCCCCGTCGGCTATCTGTTCTCGATCGGCAATCCGCGGGCCGACTGGATGTTCGAGACCGACGCCTCGCCGGGCCTCAATGGCCGCAGCCTCAAGTATCCGCGCGGGAAGGTCATCGGCGGCTCATCGGCGATCAACGCCATGATCTACATGCGCGGCCAGGCCGCGGACTACGACGCCTGGCGGGCCAGGGGCCTGGCGGGCTGGGGCTGGGAAGACGTCCTGCCGCTCTTCATGGCCCAGGAGGATCACATCGCCCCGCCGGGCGAGCTTCATCGCTCCGGCGGCGAATGGCGGGTCGAGTATCCGAGGATGCGCTGGCGGGTCCTGGACGCCTTCGCCGAGGCGGCCGAGCTGGAAGGCATCCCCACGGTCCCCGACTTCAACGGCGGGGACAATCACGGCGCCGGCTACTTCCAGGTCAACCAGCGCGCCGGTCTTCGCTGGAGCGCGGCGCGGGGCTTCCTCAAGCCGGTGCTCGGTCGCCGCAACCTCCGCCTGGAGACCGGCGTCCATGTGACCCGCGTGTTGGTCGAAGACGGTCGCGCGGTCGGGGTCGAATGGACGCGTGGCGGCGAGACCTGCTCGGCCCGCGCCTCGGGCGAGGTGGTGCTTGCCGCCGGCGCCGTGGGTACGCCCCAGCTCCTGGAGCTGTCCGGCATCGGCGACGGAGCCCGGCTGCAGGCGCTGGGGATCGATCCGGTGCGCCATCTTCCCGGCGTCGGGGAGAACCTGCAGGACCATCTGCAGATCCGGCCGATCTACAGGGTCAGCGGCGTGCCGACGATGAACGCGCTCTACGCTTCGCTGTGGCGCCGCCCCCTGATGGCGCTGGAGTATGTGGCGCTCCGGCGGGGACCGATGTCGATGGCGCCGTCACAGATGGGGGCTTTCGCGAGGTCCTCGCCCGACCAGGCAACCGCCAATCTGCAGTTTCACGTCCAGCCGCTGTCGCTCGACCGCTTCGGCGAGCCGCTGCACCGGTTCCCGGCCATCACCATCAGTGTCTGCAACCTGCGACCCGCAAGTCGCGGCTCCATCCACGCATCCAGCCCCGACCCGCGCGCCGCGCCGCGTATCGCGCCCAACTACCTGTCCGAGACGGAGGACGAGCGGGTCGCCATAGACTCCCTGCGTCTGGTTCGCCGGATCGTCGGTCGGCCGCCGCTCGCCCGCTATCGGCCGGAGGAGATGAACCCGGGTCGGGCGGTCGACGACGACGCCGGACTGCTCGCCGCCGCGCGGGATCTGGGGACTACAATCTTCCATCCGGTGGGCACGGCGAGGATGGGCCTAGCCGCCGACCCCATGGCCGTCGTCGATGAGCGCCTGCGCGTGTTCGGCGTCGAGGGCCTGCGCGTCGCCGACGCTTCGGTCATGCCGACGATCACCTCCGGCAACACCAACTCGCCGACGATGATGATCGCCGAGAAGGCGGCGCGGATGATCCTCGAGGACCGCCTTCAGCGCCGCTAGTCGACGAGCTTCAGGCTGTTGACGATCCTGTCCCAGGGCACGATCTTGAAGTTCTGGGTCTGCGGCGGGCTGACGTTCCTGCCGTCCTGGACCACAAGGGCGCCCTTTGGGAAGGCAGGTCCCATCGGTGCGCTGGTCACGTCCAGCCCGTCGGTCTCGCTGGCGCCGTCGACGCCGGCCGCGCCGTCGGCGATCACCGCGAAGGACCCGACATAGGCGTTGTCGCCTTCCCGGCGGAACAGGGCGTAGCTGTTGTTGCCCTGGCTCGACAGCACCAGATAGCCGCGGCCGTTCGGCTGACGGTAGATCGACACGCCTTCCAGGTCGTCCTTCAGCGCCGGGTTGGTTGCCACGGATGTGACGACCGTGCGGGCGACGCCGCCGTTGGGCTCGGCGCTCATGCGGTAGAGGGCGACATCCTCCTCGGCCACGTACAGGACGCCGGTGTCATCGTCGGCGACGCAGCCTTCGGGCTGGGAGGCGAACGAGAACTCGCGGACCAGCTCGGCGCGGACCTTGCCGCCCGCCGCCTCGACCAGGCGCCACTGGCGCATCTTGCCGTCGGTGTCGTTGATGAAGACGAAGGTCTTGCCGCCCTTGCGGCTGCGGTAGAGGCACAGGCCATAGGGATCGCCAAGGCCGGTCGGCTGGACGCCGTCCGCGACCGGCACGAGGGTGCGCGTCGCCGGGTCGAGGACGTAGAGGGCGATGGCGTTGTGGGTCCGGTCGCTGGCCGCGACCAGGGTGACCAGTTTGCCGCCCAGCTTGAACCCGTCTCGCAGGTCGACATTGTTCATCTTGCCGTCGGCGGCGAAATGGACCCGCTTCCCGGACAGGTCATAGACCCCCAGGCCCGACTGCTTGTCGGTCCCGATGATCAGGCTCCTGGCCGGATCGACCGGATCGATCCAGATGACCGGATCATCCGCGGCGTCGCCGCCCTGGTCCACCGGGTCGGTCTCCGCCACTGCCTGGACGGTCGCCATCGGCGAGGGGGGCAGGGCGCGCGGATCCTGCGGCGTCCCGATCGTCAGCTTCAGCGCCGCGGCGATGTCGGCGAAGCGGCTGATCTTGAAGTTCGTACCGCCCGGATTGTCGTCGTCCTGGGACAGCAGCAGGCCGCCCGCCGCGCTGGTCGCGAACAGGCCGCCGGCGTTGTCGACCCCGGCCTGGCCGAAGCTGCCGATCCAGGCGTCGTCGGCCGACCGGTCATAGACATGGAAGGTGCTGGCCGAGGCGTTGGACGCAATCAGATAGCGGGCGCCCGGACCGCCGTCGTAGACGGCAACGCCCCCGACCTCCTCGGTCATGCGGCCCAGACGGACCGCGTCGATCAGAGTCGGTATGGTCTCGGCCTCGGGGTCGGCGTCAAACCGCCAGACGCCGATGGACTGCTCACTGACATAGAGGGCGCCGCTGGCGTCATCGACCGTGCAGTAACTGGCTTCGGACGCGATATGCAGGCGGCGGACGAGCCGTCCGTCCAGCTTGCCCGCACCGTTGTCGAAGATCGCCCACTGTTCGATCTCGCCACCGCCGCCAAGGGCGAAGGCGTAGAGCGTGCGATCAAGCGGGCTGCGGAACAGGCACAGGCTTTCGCCCGACAGTCCGGCGCTGATCGGGCCGGCGGTGATTTCCACGGCCTGTCCCGCCGAAGCGTCGAAGCTGAAGAACCGCAGGCGGGAGCCGCGGCTGTCCATCGCGCCCAGCACCGTGGTCGACCGGCCGCCGACAGCGACGCCGTAGCGGACGTCGACACCCACGGCGTCGCCGGCCTCGACCGCGCCGGTGCGGACACCGTCCAGGCCGTAGATTTCCAGTCCGCCCAGTTCGCCGCTGCCGACGATCCGCCCGCCATCGGCGCCATCGAGCACGAGGACGGCTGTGTTGGCGCCCGAGCGAACAGTCGGCGTGGTCTGGGCCGTCGGCGCCACCACGGCCGGCGACGGTGTCTGGGCATGGGCGTTCGCCGCCAGCCCCGCGGTCGCCATCAGGGCGATGCTCAGGGTCCGGACGGTTGAAAGGGTCTGGGCGCGAGTCGGCATTTCAGAATCCTCTGGTTGCCCATTCAATGCGCCCGTTCCGTTGCAAATAAATGGCGTCGCGACAATCCCGCTTGCCGCCGCCGAGCCGGGCGGACGACGGATTTCCCGGCCGGGCAGGTCGACGCCGGGCTGTCATGTTCGCGGGCTAGGGTTCCGGCAATCCCGGAGTTGTCCATGACCCCCCGCCCCCTGCTCGCGGCTCTCCTTGTCTGCGCGATCGCTTCCCATGATGTCAGCGCCCAGCCTGTCCCGCAGGCTGGCGACAGCTACTTTGTCGACGCGACGACCGATCTCGATGCGCGTCTGCAGGCGCGGCCAAACACCGGCCGGGCCCGCAATGTAATCCTGTTCGTGGGTGACGGCATGGGGGTCAGCACCCTGACCGCCGCGCGGATCTATCAGGGGCAACGCGCCGGCCGGGACGGCGAGTCCACCTGGACGACCATGGATCGCATGCCCTTCTCGGCCCTGGTCAAGACCTATGCCCACGATGCGCAGGTGCCGGATTCCGCGCCCACTGCGACGGCGCTGACCACCGGGGTCAAGACCCGGAACGGCGTCATCGGCATTGATCAGACCGTCGTGGAGGATGATTGCGCCGGCAGTCGTGGCCGGGAGGTCATGACCTTTTTCGAACAGGCCGAGGCCGCGGGTCTGCGGACCGGGATCGTTTCCACCGCCAGGATCACGCACGCCACGCCGGCCGCCACCTACGCTCATGTGGCCAATCGCGACTGGGAGAACGACAGCGATCTGTCTTCCGCCGCGCGGCGGGCGGGCTGCGTGGACATCGCACGGCAACTGGTCGAATGGCCCTATGGCGATGGTCTCGACGTCGTCCTGGGCGGCGGGCGGGCGCAGTTCATGCCCAGGACGGCCACCGACCCGGAGGATGCCAAGGCGGTCGGGCTGCGGACCGACGGGCGAGACCTGACCCGCGAGTGGAGCCTGCGCCCGTCCGGCGGACGTTACATCTGGAACCGGGCGCAGTTTGACGCCTTCGAAGGCGACGGCCCCCTGCTCGGGCTGTTCGAGCGCAGTCACATGAACTTCGAGGTCGATCGCGCCCGGGACGCGGGCGGCGAGCCGTCCCTGACCGAGATGACGCTCAAGGCCATCGACATCCTGGAGCGCGGGGACAAGGGCTATGTACTGATGGTCGAAGCCGGCCGCATCGACCATGCGCACCATCTTGGCATGGCCGGACGGGCCCTGGACGAGACGGTCGAACTCGACCGCGCCATCGCGGCGGTCATGGCGCGGGTCAACCTCGACGACACCCTGATCATCGTCACGGCGGACCACAGCCACAATCTGACGATCACCGGCTATCCCCGGCGCGGCAATCCCATCCTCGGCCGGGTGGTCGGCGTGAATGGAAAGGAGTCGCTGGGCCGCGACGGAAAGCCCTACACGACCCTGTCCTACGCCAACGGCCCCGGCGCCGCCCCGGGCGCGCGCCACAACCCGGCCGGCGAGGCGACCGATGACCTCGACTATGTTCAGCCTGCCCTTGTCGCGCTGGAGTCCGCCGCCCACGGCGGTGAGGACGTGATTGTCCGGGCCTCGGGTCCCTGGTCGCATCTGTTCAGCGGGACCATTGAACAGAATCTGATCTATCACGTGATTGTCCACGCTCTGGGACTGCGGCCCCGGCCTGCGGCCCCTGCGGTTCCGACGGATCCGCGCTGATCGTCGGCGGGTCCAGCGCGCACTGCCCCATAGGCCAAGCGCCGCGCCTCGTGACGCGCCGGGACGTTGACGGCCCTGGGCGGGCCGGCTTTGATCAGGTGCCCGTAAAGGAGTTCCGGCCAGGCCCATGCCCGTCATCGCCGCCCATGCCTTCCTCCGCCGGACCGCCGCCAGCGCCGAGCTGCGCACCCTTGTGAACGCTCTGGGCGAAGACGCCCCGCTTGCCGAGCTGGTCGCGCTCGGCGCCCGGGCCGGTTTCGACTTCGACACGACCGACCTCAGGACGGCCTGGCGTCAGGACTGGATGCTGCGCTGGCTGGCGGCGTCGGCGAACGGGTCGGCGACCGGGAACCGGGACGCCAGCACGCGGGCCAGTCCCGAATAGCTCTGGCCGCCCTGGAAGAAGGTCTGAAAGAACGCTTCGGGCCGGTCCAGGAAGATCGGCAGGATGAACCTGCGAAGACGGTCAAGCTCCAGTCCCAGCGCGGCGTGGACCCGGCGACTGTGTTCGAGGTCGTCCCCAGGCCCGCCGACCAGGGCTTCGCCGATCACCTGGGCGGCCAGCGCGCCGCTCGCCAGGGCGAACCGGATGCCCTCGCCAAGGATGGGGTCGACCAGCCCGGCGGCGTCGCCGACCAGACACACCCGCCGGGTGGAAATCCGGGCGGGACCTTCGTAGAGCGGGATCGGATGCCCACGCCGCGTCTCGGACCGCACCGAGCCAGGCGCCAGAGCACGCGCCAGGTAGCTGTCCAGGGCGCCGGGCATGCCGTCGCGCCGTGTCCAGGAGCCGATGCCGCATGACAGGTACCCGCGCTTGGGAAAGATCCAGCCGTAGCCCCCGGGCACGCAGGCGAAGTTGAAGCTCATACGCCCGCCTTCCCGGTCCCAGGCCTCCGGCGTAACCTCGATCTCGGCGTCGATCGCCACACCGGGGCGGGTGCGTCGGCCGAGGCCCAGGCAGGCCGCGGTGCGCCCGGCCGCCCCGTCCGCCCCGACCAGGAAGCGCGCCCGGCAGCGCTCGCCGGATTTGCCGGTCACCGAGACGCCGTCGTCGTCCTCCTCGACGCTCGCGACGGGGAAGGCGTCCCGCAGCTCAACATCGCCGCGCGCCATCGCCCGCTCGAGGATGTGAAGGTCGAACGCGCGCCGGTTCACCATCCAGGCGCCGTAGTCGTTCTGGCGGTCGACGGGGTCGCCGAAATCCAGCTGCCAGCGGGAGTCGCCGACCTGCGCCTCGATCATGGCGCTGAAATCCCAGTCCATGACGGCCTTGACCGGGCCGGGGGTCAGCGCGCCGCCGCAGGCCTTGTCGCGGGGCAGGGCCTGTTTCTCCAGCACCAGGACCCGGGCCCCGGCTTCCGCCAGCCTCAGCGCCGCCATGGCCCCGCCCGGGCCGGTCCCGATGACGATTACGTCGTGCATGCGCGCCGCCGGACAGGGGCAAACCCCAGGTAGGCCTTCGCGGGAAGGGGACGCCCGCGGGCGACGTTGATCTTCACGTGACTGATGAAGGCGTTGAAGTAGTCGAAGCCGGCTCGCGCCGCGCCAAGGTCGCGGAGGATCAGGGCCTCCGGCCAGTCGCCGGTCGCGTCAGGGGGCGTGACCGCTCCGGGCCAGCCGTCCAGCGCGTGCACCCGTTCTCCGTCGGCCAGGTCGCGCTCGACAAGCCAGTTGAGCAGGGCGATCAGCCGGAAACGCCCGCCCGCGTCCCGCGGCTCGATAACCTCAATCCCGCAATCGCCCGCGAGGTCCGGCCCGAACCCCAGGACAAGCCGGGTGGCCTCGCCGGCCAGCGGCGGCTGGGCGAGGAGGTCGACCAGCGCATCGTGGTCTCCCGGCCAGCCCACGGCTGTCAGGAACTTTCGCGTCGCCGGCGGCCGAAGGCCCCGAACCATGCATCGCAGCTGACCGTCCCGCGACAGCATGGCCCCGACCATCCGGCCGGGAACCAGTCCATGCGAACCGGCGCATTCGACGGCCGAGATCAGCGCCCGCCATGCCTCCAGGCTTCCCGGGGCCACGATGGCCATGAACTGTTCGCCGGCGGCGCTGTCGTCCAGGATGTCGCCCCGGAAGGCGGCGAAGACCGCCGGCGGCCGCGACCAGTCGCCGTCCGGCGCCTGGTCATGCTCCAGCCCGATCTCGACGATGCCGCCGGCCAGGACCACGTCCGAGGACCAGGCGTCCGCCAGCGCCGCGAGCCTTCGCCAGGCGTCGGCGCCGGCTACGCCGCAGGCCTTCAGGCTCCGCTCCGCCAGGCTTCGCAGGGCGACCGCGCCGCCATCGCCCGCGAACAGATGCTGGGACACATCGATGGACTGGTCCGCTCCGGCCAGCCGGCATTCGAAGTAGAGCGGGACATCCGGCGCCAGATATCCGGCGGCCTGGCGCAACCTGGCCGCCGCGCCCTCGGGCATCAGGCGCGCCGGAAGCCGGGCGATCGCCAGGTCCATCGTCTGGCCGGCCAGACCGGTCATGCGAAGAGACGTTGCTTGAGCCCGCTCGCGGTCTCGGCCAGGCCGTCGAGATCATCGGGCAAGGTCAGGGAGCGGATCGGCGTCCGGGCCGCGACCCGGGCCAGCAGCGCCAGCTCGCTCTGCCGCAGCGCCCTGGCGGGGGCGATCATGCCGTGAAGATTGGCCGCCAGTTCCGCCAGCCGCTCGCCATGAGGCAGATCCTCGATCAACGCGCCGCGAAGGCCGGCCCGTCGCGGCGACAGGCGATAGACCGCATGCAGGGGAAGCGGCCGCCGCGGCCCCCGCGCCGGGCCGTGGACTCCCGTCTTCGCCAGTTCAGGGGTGGTCGGGAACAGGACGGCCGCCAGACCCTCGCCGACGCCCAGCCGTCTGACCGAGTCCGGCCACAGCCGCAGGCAGGTTCTTCCCGGGTGCGTCACCGGCCCGTCCGCCTCGAGGGTGATGCCGACCATGTCGTCCGAGACCAGACCGCAACCCTGCGCGATCAGGGCCCAGGCGAGGCTGGACTTGCCTGCGCCGGAGGGTCCCATCAGCGCGATGGCCCGGCCATCGGCGGACAGCGCCGTGGCGTGCAGGCAGGGGCGTCCGGCGAGCCGCGTGGCGCGGGCCAGGATCGGCCCCTCGACAAGGTTGGCGACTTCCGCTTCGGCCTCGCCGTCGCCGGCGCGGATGACGATCTCCCGTCCATCAGCGCGGATGCCGAAGTCGGCGGTATGGCCATGGTAGTCGTAGCGGACGCGATACCAGCCGCCATCGGTCGAGCGCTGGTACAGCACGCCGACCCAGTCCGGCGTCAGTTCGGCCCCCTCGGGGTGGTCCACCCACGAGAGGTCAAGCCGGTCCAGCCAGCCCCGCCGTATGGAGATCACAACCCCGCCGCAGGCCTCGCCATCAGCCAGACCGGCCAGAACCAGTTCACTGACAACCTGAGCGCCGCCCAGCTGGTACCGATGCATGCGCTTGGGAGGCGATCAGGAGACGTAGTTGCCGGGACCGCTGGCGTCGTTCGGGCCGGAGCCGGCGGGGTTTGTGTTCGTCATGCTGCGGATCGTGCCGTGCTCCGTCAGCTTCGGAGCGTGGTAGGGCGCCTTCCTGGGGGCCTGTTGCGTCATCACCTGATTCCCTTGCCTGCAAGCGTCCGCGGGGACCCCTAGCGCATTCAGGATAGTAAAGCGCGATTTCGCGAGAATGCAACCTTAACGAATCCATCGCCCGGATAAAATCGACGCGGCAGTAAGCTCGACTTCGACGCCCTCAGGCGGAAAGGACCGATCGGCGCCACAGACGGCTATAGGCTGTCGGGAGATCTGCGGCCTCGTTCACCGGCCATCCGTCGATCTCGATCCAGGCGTGCGCGTCGAACGCCCCGTCCGTCCGCGCGCCCAGGCACAGGTCGGCGCCGATCCGCCGCCGCCTCAGCAGAGCGGCCAGCAAAAGCGCCCTGGGCAGGCAGCGCGGTCGGAACGGCAGCCGGTCGGCGATGCGGGCGATGCTTCTCGCGCGGGCCTCGGCGAGGGCGCGGCCCGTAAGGTCGGCGTGGCGCGGCGGGGGCAGCCGGTCCGCGAGCCAGCAGACCGCCGCCGTCGAACGGCGAAAACCGATCACGGCGATCAGCGCCCGCACGATCATCAGGGCCGCCGCGACAGGGGTTGCGCTCATCATGCCGGCGACAGGACGGGCGCTAGGCGCTTAGCCCCACAAGGCCGTTCTTCTGAAGGTCGAGAACCAGTTGAACGATATCGTTCTGAAGGGTTTCGAGAGGCGCATCGTAGACGGCCGTGAGCGCGGCGGCGGCGTCGCCGATCGACGGGGCCTGCTCCATCGCCTGCCACATGCGGGTGCCCACCTCATCCAGTCCGAAGTAGGTCTCGGTGTCGAGGTTCAGAAGCGCCGCGTTGCCGGCGACCTCCTGAAACAGGATGTGGCCGGGCACGACCATGCTCGCGGCCAGCACTTCGGAATGGGTGTTGGACATTGCTCCCCCTTGCTGCGCCCTAGAATTGTTGTCGTGTGGATACAATCCAGCGTAGTATGAATCATGCGCCGAAGGAACGAGGAAAACGGACCCCGGGACGTCGATGTCTGTATCGTCGTCCCGCCGTTCGACCAGATCAAACTTCCCCTGCTCGGTCCGGCGATCCTGGCCGCGGCCTGCCGCCAGCGCGGACTTCGCGTGCACACCGTGTTCGGGAGCATCATGCTGGCCGCGCGGGCGGGCTATGAGCCCTACAAGGCGATCTCCCGCTTCTACCTGGACTGCATTCTCGGCGAGCGGCTTTTTCGACCCTATGCCTGGCCGCCGGAGATCGAGGCGGCGCTGCCGCCCCTGCCGGACCTGGCCGAAAAGGCCGCGGCGGCGCATGCGGCGCTGGCGCCCCTGATCGGTTCCTTCGTCGACGACTTCGTCGCCGAGGTGCTGGCGACCCGGCCGCGCATCGTCGCCATCACATCGACCTTCGAGCAGATCATGGCCGGCTCCGCCCTGGCCTGGCGGATCAAGCAGGCGGCGCCAGACATCTGCATCGTGATGGGCGGCGCCAATGTCGCCGCCCCGATGGGGCAGGCCCTGGCTACGGTGTTTCCCTGGATCGATCACTTCTTTTCGGGCGAGGCCGACATCGCCTTCCCCGCCTTCTGCGAACGGCTGGCGCGCGAGGGCATTCGGCCGGACGAGCGGGTCATCGACTGCAAGCCGCTGGCGACCATAAGCGATGCTCCCGCTCCCGATTTCACGGACTTCATGGACGCCCTCAGCGCCGAGCAGGCCCGGGGCGCCCTGCCGGCCGACCTGCCCGAAGGCCTGCCGCTCGAAAGTTCGCGCGGCTGCTGGTGGGGGATGAAGCACCACTGCGTGTTCTGCGGCCTGAACGGCGACACCATGGACTTCCGGATCAAGCCGCCTGAGCGGATGATCGCGGAGATCCGGGACGTCATGGACCGCTGGGATCCGGAACGGATCTCGTTCACCGACAACATCATGCCGCTTGGATACCTGCAGACCGTACTGCCGGAGCTGGCGACCTGGGAGCGGCGGCCCGGGTTGTTCTACGAAGTGAAGGCCAACCTGAAGTTCGAACATCTGGACCTGATGCGCCGCGCCGGGATGATCCAGATCCAGCCCGGCATCGAATCCCTGTCGACCAACGTCCTGACGCTGATGCGCAAGGGGGTGTCGGCCATGCAGAACCTGGCCCTGTTGCGGGACTGCGGCTCGCTCGGCATCTACGTGCTGTGGAACATTCTCTACGGCTTTCCCGGCGAGACGGTCGAGGACTATGCGCCGCTGCCGGACCTGTTCGCCTCGATCGAGCACCTTCGACCGCCGCAGTATTGCGTGCCGATCGTGATCGACCGGTTCAGCCCGCACCATCGCGATCCGCGGGCCTTCGGCATCGACTCCTACATCCCCTATCCGGGGTTCGCCGCGCTGTTCCCGCCCGGCGCGCCGATCATGGATCTGGCCTACCATTTCATCGGCCAGCACTCGACGGCGTTCATGTCCGACGGCGACCTGCTTGGCCGCGTCCATGACGCCTATGACCTCTGGCACGCCCAGTGGCAGGGCCGGTCGCGAGCCCCGATCCTGACGGCGCTGGATATCGGTCCGGCGGCCCCTGTGGTGATCGCCGACACCCGCCGGATCGCCACCGCCCGGATGACCAGCATCTCCCGCGCCTGCGATGACGCCCTGCGCCATCTGGAAAAGCCGCGCCGCTTCGACAGCCTGGATCCCCAGGTCGCCGAGGTTCTGCCCATGCTGCTCGCGCACAGGTTCGTCATCGAGCACGAGGGGTTCCTGCTCAGCGTCGTGACGCGGCCGCGCCCGGCGTCGGATACGGCGGACCAGGCGCCCCGAAGCCGGGCCTCTGTCCCGACCCTCGCCTAGGGTCTGATCGCGGAGGGTCGATGCCCAATACCCAGACCACCTCTCCAGCCCTGTCCCGACCGTGACGGGTATGGCCGGCCTCATCTGCCCTAGCGGCGCCCGGGTCGATCCCGCCATAGCCGCGGCGATGGCCGCGCCGCTGGCGCGGCTGGGACCGGATCGACAGGATCAATGGCGCTCCGGCCGCGCCTTTCTCGCCCACGCCCTGCTGGCGACCACCGTCGAGGAGCAGCGTGACAGGCAGCCGCTGACGTTCGACGGCGAGACCTTCCTCGTCGCGGACGCCCGGATCGACGGACGCGTCGCGCTGGTCGACGACCTGCGCGCGGCCGGTCGGCCAGTCGCCGCCGACGCTCCGGACAGCGCCCTGATCCTCCATGCCTGGCATGCCTGGGGGGAGGCCGCGCCGGAGCATCTCATCGGCGACTTCGCCTTTGCTATCTGGGACAACCGAACCGAGCGGCTGTTCGCGGCGCGGGACCAGTTCGGCGCTGTCCCCTTCTATTACGCCCGGACCGCCGACGGCCTGGTGTTCGGAAACGCCGTGCCGGCGCTGCTGGCGCATCCGGGCCTGGACCGGTCGATCAACCCCCTCGCCGTCGGCGACTATTTGATGTTCGGCTACAGCCTCGATCCGACGAAGGGTTTCCACCGCGACATCGATCGCCTGCCGCCCGCGCACCGCCTGATCTTCGAAAACGGCGCGATCCGCACCCGCCGTTACTGGACGCTTCCAGAGGCGGCTGATCACCAAAACTCCGCCCGGTCAGCGAACGTAGTCGTCGAAGACTTCGGTGCGCTGGTCGAGGAGGCGGTGCGCGACCGGACCCGCGCGGCCCGGGTGGCCACCGCGCTGAGCGGCGGCATGGACTCCACACTGATCACCGCCATGGCGATGCGCGAGCCGGCGACCCGGATCGAAGCCTACTCGTTCGGCAGCGACTGGTTGATGCCGGACACCGAGCGGCACTGGGCCTGGCGCTGCGCCCACCATCTGGGGCTGCCATTCCATTCCATTTCGATCGAGGGCGGCTATCTCGATCCTCCGGGCGGTCCCTGGCGCCTGCCGCCCGAGCCGCGCATGGAGTTGAAGTACTCCGCCTTCCACATGGTGGGGGACCGGCTGGCAGCCGCCGGAACACGGGTGCTTCTGATGGGCATGGGCGGCGATTCGGTCGTCTCTGGCGGCCCTCATCACTGGGCCGGACTGCTTCGCCGACATGCCTATGGCGGGCTGTTCGGAGAGGCGCTGTCCTTCTGGCGGCATCACCGTCGACGACCGCCGCTGCGCACCGCGTGGCTCCATGGCCGGCAGGCCGCGGTCGGCCCGGTCACCGCGCAGCTCGACCCGGACTTCGTGCGTGAACATCGCCTGCAAGAGCGCTGGCGGGAGGGCCACTCGGCGTTCGCCCGGGATCCCCGCGAGAACATGGCGCTGCATCCGTTCTGGACCGAAATGTTCGTCGCCTCGCATCCGGAGTCCACGGGCCTGCCAGTTCGGGTGCGCCAGCCGTTCTTCGACGTCCGGCTGCTGGAGGCCTCCATGCGCCTGCCGCCTGCGCCCTGGCAGTTCGGGAAGGCGATCCTGCGGACGATCGGCGAGGGGCTCCTGCCCGACGACATCGTCCGGCGGCCGAAGACGGTGTTCGGGACCAATCCCGGCTGGGAGGCAGCCCGTCGCGGGCTTGAGCCATGGCTCGCCTACCTGCCGAACGCCGTGGAGCTGGAGGGCTACGTCGACCGCAAGCGCCTGGCGACTATCGTCGGCGATATCGGCAGCCTGCCGCCGCAAGACTACTCGCGCGCCGTCGTGCTCCCCGCCGGCCTTGCCGCCTGGCTTCGCCGACGACAGTAATTATAACGCGTTACAATTTCCGTTGAGCGCCAGTCGCGATCTCGCCTATGGGACTGGCGAGCGGACGGGATGGAGCAAGGGCGCTCCCTGGCCCGGAGCCTATGGAGGCCTGGAATGCATTCGTTTCGCATGATCGACGCCGGCGGCGCCCGCATCCGGGCGGTGGTGAAGGGTTCGGGACCGCTCGTGCTGATGGTCCACGGCTTCCCGGAGAGCTGGTACAGCTGGCGCCACCAGATCGATCCGATCGCGGCGGCAGGGTTCACCGCCTGCGCGATCGACGTGCGCGGTTACGGCGGCTCGCAGAGGTTCGACCGGGTCGAAGACTACGCCATGGAGAAGATGATCGCCGACATCCTCGGCGTGGCTGAAGCCCTCGCGCCGGGCCAGACGTTCATCCTCGTCGGGCACGACTGGGGCGCGCCGATGGTCTGGCAGACCAGCCTGCTGCACCCCGACAGGGTCGCGGCTGTCGCCGCCATGTCGGTGATCCATTCCGGCGTGCCGGAGCAGTCCTTCGACGACCTGATCAAGGTGATGTTCGACGACAACAATGTCTTCTTCTACCAGAGCTACTTCCGACCGGTCGGCAAGGCCGAGGCGGTGTTCGACGCCGACCCTCGCGATTTCCTGCGCCGCTTCTACTACGTCGGTTCCGGCGACATCGATCTGACGACGCTGGCCGGCATGACCAAGACCTCCGACGACACACTGCTCGACGGGCTGCCCGATCCCGACCCGTTCCCGGCCTGGCTGACGGACGCGGACCTCGACTACTACGTCGCCGAGTTCGAGGGCTCGGGGTTCTTCGGGCCCCTTAGCCGCTATCGCAACCACACCCGGGATTTCCACTTCCTGCAGCCATTCAAGGACCGGAAGATCGAACAGCCGGCCTTCTTCATCGCCGGCGACAAGGACGGCGCCTTCAACGCCTTCGGCATGGCCCAGGACCCGATCGCCACGCTGCGCACGCAGGTCCCGAACCTGGAGGGCGCGCATGTCCTTCCGGGCATCGGCCACTGGACGCAGCAGGAGGCGCCGGAAGCGGTCAATGCGTTGCTGGTCCCCTGGCTTTCGTCGCTCAAGGGCCGGGTCGTCTGAATTCAGGTCGTCAGGCTTCCGCAGCGGCGCGGCGCACCGCCAGAAGTTCGGCCTGGAAGTCCAGCATCCGGCGCCGGATTTCCGGCCGGAAGCTGTCGCTCGCGCTGGCGCACAGGGTCGAGGCGTAGCCGAAGCAGGCCGCCGGCTCGAGCTCGCGGACCGAACTTCCGCCCATGACCCAGCCCAGCATCACCGCCGCGAACCGGCCGCTGAGGGCCTGTTGCAGCAGGTCCATGTCGATGTCCGGTGCAATGGCGCCCTCGCTCCGGGCCTCCTCGAGCAGTCCGCGCCAGAACTGGGTGTTCTGCGGCGTGATGAGTTCCGCCCGCAGCTCGGCGTCGCCGCCGCGCGGATCGAGCAGAGAGGCCCAGAGGGTGCGGTAAAACTCCGGATCCTGGACGTGGTAGGCGAAGGTGATGCTGAGCGCGCTGAAGATCCGCTCCACCGCGCTGAGGTTCTTGAGCGTGGCGAACTTCGCCTGGAACTCGCGGGCGTCCTCGAGCACGGCCATGACCACGCCGCGCTTGGATCCGAACAGGTTGTAGGGGGTGGCGAGGCTGACCTCGGCGCGGGCGGCGATGGCGCGCATCGACAGGCCGGTGTCGCCCGTCTCGCGGATCAGCGCGCGGGCGGCCTCGACGATGCGTCGGCGCCGCGCTTCCTTGCCTTCCTCGCGCTTGCTGCTGCTCATGCCACGTCCCGTGCCCGCCCCGACGGCGCGCAAGCTCCTTTGGCACAGGCCGTCCGGCGCGTCAGCCCGCGTCGGGGATTGGCCGGCCGTCACAGCGGCGGCAGGGTGATCGGGTCGGGCGACTGTGACGCCGGCCAGGGGGTGTTGAACCGCCTCATGATATCGACGGTCTCGGCCTCCCATCGCGCCTTGCCGAAGGCCTTGTAGGTCTGGAACGGATTGCAGTACTCGCGCATCCGGAAGGCCTGTCCGTCGCGTGTCGTGATGATCGAGAAGTAGCGCTGGGTGTACTGCCCGCCGGTGACCGTCGGCCCGCCGCCATGGGACTCGATGATCATGGTCTCCGCATCTGCGGTCGGGTAGACGCCGACCACCTTGGTCGAGAACCGCGGCACGACGCTCAGCAGCAGTTCCATGAAGCGGGACGTGGCCTCCCGCCCGATGCACTGGATCGGGATCTCGAACATCGGGCCTTCCCAGATCGCGTCCTCGTGGAGGGCGTCGCGCCAGATCGCCCGCTGCTGCTCCAGGGTCGTGACCTCGCCGCCGAAGGCGTCGCCCAGGGTCTTTCGCGCCATTGCCGTTCTCCGGTCCGGTCAGGCGGCCTTCATCGCCAGCGCGATGTCGGCCTGGGGGTCGAGGCCAAGGCCGCGCATCATGTCCTCCCGCTCCGGACCCGGCTTGGGCGGATAGGCCGAGGCGTTCCGCTTCCTGCCGCGCGCCCAGGTCAACAGGACCTTGGCCATGTTGCCCGGCTTCTTCAGCCAGGCCTCCGGATGTTCGAGCATGTGGAAGCCGCGCATCGCCTCCCGCATCAGCCGGGTGTCGCGGCGAATGGCGATGGTTATGGCGTCCTCGACGAAGCTCTTGGCCAGCCGCGCCTTCAGCGATGGCCGGTAGTCGGGCGTCAGGGCGGCCCGGGCGCGGCGGATCGCAGTGCGGTCCTGGCGCTGCATGAGGTCGTAGAAGGGGCGCAGCTCCCTCTGAATCGTCTGTTGGTAGTCCACCGCGCGCTGGTCGGGATCCGGCGTCCCGGCGAGCACGTCGCGCAGGCAATAGGCCGCCACCGCCGCGAAGGAGCAGCCCCGGCCATAGAGCGGATTGGTGCGGATCAGGTTGTCGCCGATGGCGAAGTAACCGCGCACGGCCGGCTTGCCGTCGGTGGCCATGTCGCGCCAGCGCATGTGCAGGTCGCCCATGCCGAAGACCTTCGTCGTCGGCTCGGACAGCTCCGGATCGGTCCAGGGGCGCAGGCCGGGCAGCATCTGTGTCATGGCCTGGAAGGTCTCCGGGTTCACGATCGCCTTGCGCATCTCGTACTCGATCTCCGGCGTGCAGACGGTGATCGAGAAGCAGCCGTTGTCGGCCGGAAATACCCCGAACTTCAGGAAGCCCAGATCGCCGTTCGGCGGCGGGTTGTCCGTGCGCGACGGTTCGGAACGCCCCGGCTTCAGGCGGTAGTGGCGTGTGAAGTAGAGGATGCCGGCGGTTTCGCTCGCTTCACGGATCGGCGCGCCTTCAGCGACAAGCTGCTCGATCAGACCCCCGCCCTTGCCGGCGCCGTCGACAACGACATCGGCGCGCAGCTCGACCGGCCCATCCGGCGAGTCGCCCGCGAGGCCCACCACGGTCAGCGCGCCATCGTCGGCCCGCTCGGTGATCAGGTTGCGAATGAAGACGCCCGAGCGGATGGTCACATTGGGCAGGGTCTCGACATAGCGCCGCATGACCAGCTCCAGCGTCGTGCGCCGGCTGGTGATCAGGGTCAGGTCGGCGTCGGTCGGCTCGGGGGTGTAGGACCCGCGCTGCTGCTCGGTCAGCATCGCCTCGAAGGTGACCTCGCGCACGCCGAAGGTGGTCAGCTGGTCAAGCAGCGCCGGATGGTCGGTCTTCAGCAGAAGCCGCAGCCGCGCGAGGAAGGCGTGACTCTGGCGCAGGTGGCCGACACCGGTCCGCTTCCAGTCCTTGAAGGCGGCGTCGGCGTCGCCCTCCGGCGGCGGCGCGTCACGTTCGACGAGGGTCACCTGCCGGCCGGTGGGGCCGAGGGCGAGGGCGCTGCACAGGCCGGCGATGCCGGCCCCGACGATGAGGATGGATTCGCTCATGGGATTGCCTCTCCGTCTGTCCGCTAGCCGCAGATCGCGCCCGAGCGCGCGTCGGTATAGGCCCCGTCGGCCCAGGCCACGGCGCCGTTGACCAGCACCACGTCCACCCCGGTCGAGGAGCGGACGTAGCGCATGCCGTCGCCCGGCACGTCGTGCACCGCGCGTTCCTCGAGCCGGTCAATGGTGTCGGCGTCGAACACCACGATGTCGGCGGCAAGGCCCGGCTTGAGCCGTCCGCGGTCCTTCAGGCCCCAGATGTCGGCGGTGTCGGCGGTGATCTTCTTGACCGCCTGCTCGAGCGTGAAGGCGCCGGACTTGCGGACGAACTCGCTGAACAGGTAGCCGGTGTCGCCATAGGTCGAGAATGACGCCAGGTGCGCGCCGCCGTCGCTGGCCCCGATATGGACCAGCGGATTGGCCAGCATTGGCCCGATGCGGTCGGTGTCGTGGTGACCGCCGTTGGCGGCCAGGAAGGCGACGTCGAGATCGTTCTCGCGGGAGATGTTAATCGCCGCCTCGGCCGCGCCTTCGCCGCGCTCGCGGGCGATGTCGCCCAGGCGACGCCCGACACAGGCCTCCGGCGCCTTGTCGCCGCCGCGCACGATCAGGCCGCCAAACATCGCTTCACCGCCGTCGGCGCCGCAGTCGGCGATCATCAGCCGGCGGGTTTCCGCGTCCTCCAGCGCAGCCCGGCGCTGCTCCAGCGGCTGGCGCAGCACACGCACCCACCGCGGCAGGCGGGCGAGGAACAGGGACGGGTTGAGCATCGAGAAGCTGATGTCGATCGGCCGGGTCTGCATCTGCGGCCAGACGCGGGCGCCGCGGGCGAACTGCTCGGCGACCCGGTCGAGGATCCGGGGCGCCGACTTCGGCGTCGCCCTGGAGTCGAACACCGGCGAGAAGGTCGTCGGGATGCTGTGCTTCAGCGACAGTTCTGCCAGCTGGTCGATGCGGGCGATGGTGATGTCGGCGTCGTAGAACTCCGGCACCACCTGCAGCATCCGGCCGCCTTCCGCGCCGAGGACCTGGCAGAGGGCGTCCAGCTCGTCGAACTGGGCGAAGCGGCTGGGCACCGGCCGGCCGTTGGCGTCGACGTCGACGAAGCTGGTCGACAGGCCGATGGCGCCCTCGCGCAGGCACTGCCGCAGCAGGTCCTGCATCGCGGAGATCTCGGCCGGGGTCGCCGCCCGCTGCTGGGAGTCGGCGCCCATCACCCACAGGCGGATCAGGCTGTGGCCGACCAGCGGCGCGACATTGATCGACAGGTCAGGCTCGATCGCCGCGCAGTAGCCGGCGAAGTCCTCCCAGGTCCATTTGGCGTACTTCTCGGTGAAGGCTTCCGGCGGCATCTCCTCGATCTGCTGGAACATGCCCACCACCGTCGCCCGGTCGGCCGCCCGCAGCGGCGCAAGGGACAGGGAGCAGTTGCCGGGAATGACCGAGGTCACGCCATGCTCCAGCGCCGGGCGGGCCTGGCCGTCCCACAGTAGCTGGGCGTCGAAATGGGTGTGCGGGTCGATGAAGCCGGGCGCCACGACGCGGCCGCTGGCGTCGATGGTCCGCCGAGCCTCGCCGGTGACGGCGCCGACGGCGGCGATCTTGCCGTCCTGGATGGCCACGTCGGCCCGGATGCCGGCCTCGCCGTCGCCGTCCACCACCAGGCCGTTACGGATCACGATATCGTACACGTTCAGATTCCTTCCAGGACCCTGCGCCAGGACTGGCCCGCCAGGCCACCCAGGCTTTCGGTGTTGCAGTTGCGCATGAGGGCGTAGCCCGCGTCGGCGTCCAGAAGGACGCTGCCGACCACCCCGTTGGGATAGAGGATGCGGAGCACCAGCTCGGCCTCGCCGTCATGGCCGGCCGCCAGATCGGCGCCGACGATGATCGCCTCCGCCGGGGCTGCGTCTCCGCG
>Ga0315902_10002882_pt1 | contig 26235 bp, 20 predicted proteins | sample LakEriMetagenome_9_FD_203523 | JGI IMG/M metagenome (GOLD analysis project Ga0315902, IMG submission 203523) | Freshwater fungal communities from buoy surface, Lake Erie, Ohio, United States - Buoy 12 MA117 | ecosystem: Environmental > Aquatic > Freshwater > Lake > Lake biofilm | place: USA... | reverse complement strand
ATCCCATTCAATGTTTCTAGTGTATATCATACCTCTCTTTCTACCTCTCCAAAATAGGAGGGATTCCAAAAAATCTACTACCTTTTCTTTCAAAAGTCTAGTATCTTTGTATTCAAATTTGCTCATAACTTAAATAATTCATATACCGAATTTGTGGTTTTAAATTTCACATATTCATCTCGTTGTTCTAAAATTTCGGTGACGGTTGTAGTTTGCCAAGTAAAATAATCACTAAATGGAGACATGATAAGGGAACGATTCAAACCAATATCATCATACTTTTCTTTGAATCTACCATCATCGTTAAATTCAATCCACATTACCTTTTCTGATTGTTTACTCAACCCATCTCGTTCTCTGACGAGTTTCCAATTAAATTTGTTTTCTACTAATCCCATTAGTTCTGCTTGTAGGGGGTCTAAATGAAAGTTTCCATTATCATCAATAGAAACTAATAATTTTGGTTGTACTCCAGTTATCATAATTATATTCCACTTTCCATTCGTTGAATCCTTTCGTGATGGTCTGCCTCTGAATACTCCACTACTGAAAGTCTTGGATTAAACTTGGTTTGGTATAAACCTCTGCCAAATACCGAAAGAATATTATCTATATAATCTTGAATCATATAGGTCATATCAGATGAACCAAACCCTTGGTCTTCTGGCCAATCACTTGTCCACTCACTTGTTGTATCAAGTGCGATTTGTAATAAATCCCAATTTGGAACTTTGAGTTCGTAAGTCATTTGGGCAAAACCATCAACTCGAAGAGAGTTAAACAATAAAGTTTGGGGGTCAACAAGGTAGTTCATAAGTAAGGAGTTTTAAAGGTTATGTATCATTTATAAAGTAAATCTACGAAAAAAAGCCGAGATTTCCAAATCTATCATCAATTATTTTTGATTAATTTCAATAAATCTGATTGTGTTTGCAATTCGTTGGAGAATGTGGGTAGGTAATCCATATTGTTTAGCTGATTCCAACATCTCTGTGTAAAGGTATCCATCCCATACACCACACAATTTGTTATACAAATCGTTAAACCAAGATTCATCATTGGCGATGTAGAAATCCTCTACCATTCGTAGGGTTTGGGAGTGATAGTCCATCCAATCTTGGTTGAATAATTCGTGGCGGTTAAATCTTACAGTGTTCATATTTTATCGTTTTAAGTATCTCTTATCTACAAAGCTAATATATGAAAAAAAGTTGAGCTTTCCAAATGAATACCCAACTTTTTTCAAAAAAATTTTAATTTTTTTTTTATTTTCCCCAATGTTTTTCTCGGAGTTCGTAAATATCAATTGGTTCTCGTTTCATATGTGAACCCTGATTAAAATATGCACCCTTTTTCAAATAACCACCTAAAAGGTTTCTTCTAAATCTATTAGAGTTATTTGGTTCTGAACCATGAACGGTATGTGAATGAAGTAAAACTACTTCCCCTTTACGAAGGTAACCTTCTACCTTTTTAAAATCATGTCCTTCTGGCATTACACAAGGTTTACCTCTTTCGTTTCTCCAAAACTTGGGATTACTTTTAGTTCTTTCTTCATCCACTTCAATTGGTAGAACTGGTAATCGATGTGAACCTTCATAGTTCCACACTGCACCATTTTCGGGGTCATGATTATCTAATGCCAAAGCTGTATTGATAATTTCATTATGTCCACAACCAGTATAGAATGCGTTTTGATGCATATCTCTACCCAACTGTCCCGGTGGTTTGAAATATGACCAAGTTTGTAAACCTACCAATTCACCTTCCATCAAGAACTCCATTGCCTCGATAAGTTTTGGATGTGCAAAAATTGATTCTAATTTTGGTGATAATTTATGTGGATACGCAAACGGGTCCCATTCTCCCCACTCTTCACCATTTTCTTTGGTAGTTAGAGCTCGTTCTTGTCGTAATCGTTCTAATTCATTGTTGATTTCATCACATTGCTCCTCGGTAAGGAGTTGTAATACTGTCCAACCTCTGTATCTCCAATCGAAGGTCATTTGTTGGATTTCTTCTTGTGTAAGATGTTTAAATGTCATAACTTGTTATTAATTTTATATAAATATATATTACTTGTGAAATTGTAAAAGATTTGGTAAATAAAATTTTAAATTTGGTATTGTGTTATTTACTAATGAAATTGCTATTCTATTTGATTCTCTAACACCTTTATCTAACACAGTACCACTTGAATCATATTGAGTTGTAATTGGACCTGAAATTCTCCATCTTATCAAAACTCCTGTGTATAAAGCATTCGATAAAATTTTACTATATTCAGAATAATTTACTTCATATATAGTTGCACCTTTATCATTAGTTTTTTGAATAAAATATCGTGTAATCCATCCTCTCCCATAATCACTATTAGTTGGACTTGGAAAATGGGTATCGATATCAGAATTCAATAAGAATAATGAATTAATTTTTAAATTTGAATATTTTTTATTATTATCCATATTATTTTAATTTCATTTTTCCACCCACCATAGTTGTCCACAATCCTTGATCTAAAGTGTGTGAAATACTAGTGACAGTAAATGCACATTTATCTCTATATTGAGCCGGTAAATCTGCTATTTCAAATAAATCACCAGTTTTAATACCAGAAACACCATGTATTTTAAAATCAAATGCTATTTCTACTAGAATATTATTTGGAGTTGTGGAATTTCGTAGATTTAAATCTAATTTTCTAAATAAGGTTGCATCTTGCCATGCACCTACTGCTACGATTTGTTCTAAAGTTGGATCGGCGGTTGTTTCTGCACTTAACCCAAACCCAAAAACTCCAGCAAGTGCAGTAAATACGAAATTACCAACTGCTTTAAAAAAATCACTAAATGTACTTTTTGCAACATCTCTATTAATATTTCTATCCTTTATAGTAGGAACAACCGTAGCGTGTTGCATGAAAAGTTCATAATTTTGTTTTCTTGCCTCCTTTTCCGCTTCTTCGGCATCAACTGCTTCTGCCGGTTCATTATTTGGGTCCTGATTGGGATCTTGGGTAGTACGGTCTTGGGTTTCTTTAATTAAAGCTTCTTTATAATTAGCTATTATTTCAACAACTGGGTCTGGTTTAGAAGCAAATAATGCACCTGATTCTATTGGTAAATTACCTTCAGGTGAAGAATCGACAGATATACTATTACCTTCTGCAGCAGTTCTTTCAGCAATAATCATGTTCTTCATTGCAGCAGGAATTTCAAACGCAAATTGAGAATCTATAAAAGGACAATCTATACCACTTGAAAAAAATCCAGTTATACCATCTTTGTTGGGTTTTCCTTGAAAATTTAAATCAGCTATTTCAAGTTGGTATCTTCCTTTATTTTCAGATCTACGAGATGGTATTTGTACTATTTCAAAATACCAAATTGAGTTTGCTGCAACAGAAACACCATTTAGTATTTCATAGTATATATCTTTAGCAACATAATTAGATTTTTCTAATACTTCAATAAAAAATTCAAAATTTACATACAAATCTTTTAAATACCCCCATTGACCAGATTCTGCAGTAAATGCAACTGCATCGGCTGGGAAAAGTGATGCATCTAATGCAGTTGTTTGTGGAAATTTAAATGAATTACCTGCCGGATCTTTTTGTTCTAAATTAACAGTTCTTTCTGGTTTTCCATCTGCATTCAATATAGGTCCTACTTGCTGAACGGTTGTTGCAGATAATGCTTGAGCCATTCCAAAATCAGGAGTTAAAGTATTAGGTATAATTAATTTACTACCATCAATAGAAAACATATGTGGATGTGCTCTACAAATAGTATCTCTATATTCTATTGCTAGTGGAAATGTTGGTACATCTGAACCACAAACCGATGCAACTGATTTTGTTTCATACGCAACTTTGTTTAAAATTTCAAAAGCAAGTTCTAAACGAATGTATGAATTTTCACTAACCAATGGCATTCCTGCCGGTACGGCAGCCTCTCCAGATGTAGAATTTTCTCCTTCACCACCTTCTTGTTGTGTTGTTTCTACTGCAGTATCTTCTAATTCACCAATTAAATCTTTTCGAATTTCATCATCCATGTTGATAAAATTGGCTTCACTTATAAATGAAATTCCTCTACTATCTACCTCATTTATTAGTTGTTTGACCCTTTCGGTTTTCTTGGCCATTGGTAAACGATTATACATTTGCATAAATAGAGCCAATCCAACATTTGATTCGGCAGTAGATTCGATTGTTCTGTTATCATATCGTTCACCACCTTCATTTTTTTTATCATCTTTTTTACCACCACTTCTATGTTGTTGTAAATAAGCTGCAACTTCACCTATTGATGTCAATTCAACTTTTAAAATATAAGTTTCACCAGTACTGGTAGTGAATCCACCATTTGTAATATACCCTAAAAATCCATCGTAGGTATAACCAGAAGCACTTTGTTTTTCTTTTAAGTGGTCATAACTGTTAAACTTTGCAATTTCACAAGGACTTAAATTAATTTTTTGTGAAATTGATTTTTCTATATTCCAACCAAATTCTACTAAAACGGTATATCCTGGCTCAAGAAAATACTTGGATAATTCTTCAGCTTGTTTTAAACTAAAACATTTAATCTGAAATTGTGATTTTCGTGTTAATCCACCATCACCGAAATCAATACCCATAGATTCAATGACAGGAGATGGTCTAAATCCTCTATCACCTTCTACAAATACTGGTGTTCCACTAAAAGTGGTACCAATTCTACCTGATTTATTTGTATCACCGTATCTAAGTGAAAATGAATTATCTCCATCGGATGGAGTTGATTCTAATACCAACCCACTTGAAGATGATATTCTCATCCAACCTTGTAATGAAGAAACACTTGCATTGTTTCCTGCTCTTGATTGAATAAGTTCTTTTATTTTTGGATTGAAATACGAATTAAAAGGAAATAACATATTATCTGAAATTATTTAATATCTCTATATAATTTTTTGGAACTCTTAAAATAGTACCATCGGGTACTGCAAATGGTGCATCGTGAATGTTGTTTGCAGTTGCAATAATCCACCATAGGGATTGATCTCCATAGTATTGATATGCAAGAGTATCCAATCTATCACCGCCCTGAGTCACGATATATATATCACTATCTCTTAATGGTATATTTGGGTATATTTTAGTTCTATATACCTCTCTGCCATCTTTTAGTTTTTGTATCTGATTTCTTTCGTATCTACTTGCCATGATTTATTTTGTTATATTACCAACTACCCCCTGCACCACCACCACCAAAGGAACCGCCTCCGAATCCTTTGAAAGTACTTGGGGCTACATTTACTTTTCCTGCATTCTTTGTTCCTGCTACTTGAGAACCTCTTTTTTGTGTTTGCAATATATTTTCACTTGCAGTCTTATTGGTTTTCGGGGATGATTTTGTAACCGAACTTGTTGGTTTCGGTAATTCTTTATTTACATCAACACCATTCAATCTAGTTGCAACTGCATTTGGATAATTAACAACTGTTATTTGATCGGAATATACGGTAATAAATTGTGTATAAGTAACTGATAAAGTACCTTTGTGTTTACTTGGTACAACTACTAAGTGTGAATAATTAGTTTCAGATATTTTCTTTACACTATTTATATCATAAGTTGGGTCTGCCCAATACGAAAGAAGTACATCATCATCCACAAATGGGAATACCTTTTTAGCCTCGGTAAATCTTTGATCTAAATTAGCCAAAAATTCAGATGTAAATGCATCACTTGTTGTAATTGTACCACCTTGGTCTTGTTGTGGTGTAGATTCTGTTTTACCAGTTTCTAAATTAGTTTGTGGTTTATTTACACCAGCCTCTCTTGGTGGAGTTACTGCATTACCATTTTTATCAATTTTAAGATTTTTTCCAAAATTTCCAGTTGCTGCTAATGCATCTGCTCTAGCCTGTGTTGCAATTGCATCATTTTGGAAAGGTGATGCATTAATAGTAGTACGAGCAGGTACAGCAGGTGTGGAAGTAGTGGAAGTAGGAGTTGGGGTTGTAGTGTTTGGAGAATCGGTATTTTGCACAGGTTCGGTTGCTACCGGAGTCACACCATTTGTAACTGATTCATTTATTTTATTAACAGCCTCATCCGAAAGACTAAAATTGTATAAAGCAATTCCTGAACTTCTATCTTCAATAAATTTAATAGTCATAGATACTTCAATATATCTTGGTAATAATAAACCAGCACTGTCAGTTTCCCAACTATTATTATCAGGAATACTATAAGAAAGAGAATCAATAAATCCAGTTTTATTTAAATAAATATTTCCTAATCTAAATGTAATAATTGGAGGTTGCACATAATTTTTACCATCTACTGCTGCAAAGGATGGATATGTTTGTTGGGTTAAAAATTGTAATTTTTCCCAATTAGCTGCCAATTCTAATTTATTAAAACATACAACATTTAACACGAACTGAACACTTCGTTCAACACCAGTGTATGTATAAAATTTGTAAGGATTTCCAAAAAAATTACTTGATTCCCAACTAGGTGTAGTTGATTCAGATAATCCTGTGATATAACTTCTAAAATGTACCGTTTTTGAATCTCTTAACGATTTAAACCAAAGTGGAATTAAATCTCTTCCTTCCATTTCTGATAATTCTTCAGCAGAACGAATTTTTGCTGGGGATTGATTTATAAGGTCAAAACTATTATCCAATCCATATACAGTTTTCCAAGTATTTTTCTTTCCTGAAAGTACTCCATAAGTATTTCCTTCGGTTGGGTTATATGCAGAATATACACCAGTATTATTTTTTCTATCAGAAAATCCATATTCGGTTTTTCCATATCTACCACCATTATCTTTTCTATCTACACCAAAAACTGGTGATACTAATGATAAATCGATAATAGGAGTATTTGCTTCTCGATAATCTTCTCGATAATTACCAAGAGTTTCGGAATATTTAAAATCAGGATTTGGTTTTGGATTACGAGTTTGTTCCTCAACCGCTTTATCTAATGCATCTTTACTTGCGTTAGATGTTCCTTTTAATTTGTTTTTTATCTCTACAGCTTCAGCACCAAGTTTTCTTTTTAATCTTTCTTTCTCTAATGAAGCTTTTATCAAAAAATCATTTGTTGCCTCTAATAATGGAGCCAAATCTTTTTGTTGTTGTGCTCTTTCTCTAGCTACACGAATTTTATCAGAATAACTAAATTGAGATGAATACTCATACGCTCCATTTGCAGGTTGTGCTGTGTTTGCACCCAATGCATATGGGTCTCCCAAGAAAAAATCTCGTACTTTATCTTTTACCAAGGATATACCTTGTCCTAAAAGTTGTTTTCCAATAGTTTGAGGGTTACCTCCCCCTGATTGTTTCAAAAATTGACCTAATAATGTTCCTGTTGCATCGTTTTTTATACGAGCGATGGTAATCATAGTATCAGGTTCTATGTTTCGTTGTAGTTCACCTGTGTTCTTTACATAAGTTGGTATTGTGAGTTGTGGAATACCCAATCGTGTGTTTATACCATCTCTGGCTTGATTTAATGAACTTACCTGTCCTCCAAATACAAATCTACCAAACCCACCACTAGTTATTTGTGCCAATCCTTGACCAACTACTCCACCATCCACCAACACTTGGTTGAGTCCGGTTGCTCGTTTCATTTGTTCTACTGCAGAAGTAGAACGGGTGGCAATACGAATAGATTGATTACCATATAGTAAAGGATTGTTTAATTCAACTGCAGAACGAGGTCTGATACCAGTTGTTTCAAATTCAACTAACGTATCTTTATCCGACTCTACAGCCGTATCAAAGGTTGATCCTTTAAATAAATCTAATATCGTTTTTCCCATCTAATTAAGCAAATTGAGTTCCAAATTTATTATCGGTACTCGTTTCAGTTTTTTTCCTTACAACACTTGTAACCTTTGCACTATCCATATATACATCTTTATTTGCTAAAAATGCTGCTTTTAATTCTCGTAATTCTGCAATGACACCTTCCATAGAAACCATCGGAGCCCCACCTCCTCCACTCATTGAATCTGCTAATCCTGCAGGATTTTTAGTTGCTATTAAGAAGTCATCAGGATGAGTTGATACAACTTGTCCGTTTTGGACTACACCATCATTTATCGATTCACCTGATTCATTTGTTGGTGGAGCAGCTGAGCCAAGTGTACCAAATGAAACGGTATTAAGAAGGTCTCCTGCTTTAACTAATGGTTGGATAAGATATTCATCTATAACACTTGATATGGATTGAATACCTTCTGTCAAAAACATTATAAAATCCATAACCGGAGTTAATACAAATGCTAAACCTTCTGCTATAAATCCAATAACTTCAAATATTTTTCCCATTCCCCAAACCATAAAATCTATAAAGTAACCCATTGGTCCAGCATCTACTTGTGCGGCAAATAAATCACCTAACTTTCGAAATATCTCCATAATAGGTTCTATTGCTTCCATTGTTTTTGATTTTAATTCTTTAAATTTATCAAACAATGGTTGTAATCTTTCTACAACTCTTTGAATAGGTGTGATTAACATTTCTAATATCGCCCCACCTATTGCATATATTGGCCCAACTACTGCCTGAAATACATCATTCATAGCACCAAGAACACCAAAAATTATACTGAATAACGCTCCAAAAAATTTCATTATTGGTCTTACAATTACACCCATATTTTTCATTTGGTCTAACAAGTTATTCATAATAGTTGAACCAAGAGGAGCCATCATGTCCATAAATCCAGTACTCAAAGAACTAACTTCATTTTTCAATGCATCGGTTACTGATTGCATCTCTTGTTGTTTTGCTAGTTTATCGGTCTGTGCCTTTAAATCGGCCTCGGATAATTCGGATATATCTTTACCCGCATCAGCAAGAGCTAATGCAGCTGCTAAATTTTCTTTATCTAAAACTCCAAATCGTTCTCTAATTTTTTGTTGAGTTGCTAGAGATTCGATTGTCATATTACTTGCTTCTGCAATTTTTTCTTGTTCAAAGGAATTGAGTTTTGTTACATCACCTAACTTCATCACCTCATCAACCACAGCTTGTTGAGCACCAAGTACATCTTTGGTTGCTGCTAGTTGTCTTGCTCTACCAAAATTTAAATTTTGGCCTAACATAGCAGATGCTTCTAATTCAGATGATATAGATTTTTCAAAATCTAATAAATTATCTGCTACTTTACCTGCTTCTCCAATAGAGGTTCCTAATTTAGCTGCTTCAACTGCTGCATTTCTTAATTCTTCAGCCGAACCTCCAAAGTATTTGTAAGCATATTCGGAATTATCCGCCATATCCTTAATAACCTTATCAGGTGAAACACCTGCCAATTTGGCCATTTCAACAGTTTGACCTATTAATGCTTGAGATTGTTCTGCAGTTAAATCTCCAATGTTTTGGAATACTTTATTTAATTTCGTTGCTTCGGTTATCGAAACTCCAAAGTTCTTGTTTAATACTAAAATAGAACCCATTACAGCTTCAGATGGTTGTTGTAATCCATCAAATGCATTTGTAAATTCGGCTGCTGCTTTTGCTGCGTTTTCGGCACTTACACCTAAATTAGCGAAATCAACATTCGTATTACGAATGTTTTGTTGCATTCCTCTTGTTTGGGAAACTAATAAACCAGTTTCCTCTCTAAAAGCTTTTGCTGCTTGGTCAAGTTCCGAGAATCTCTTTATTGCCATAGCGATTGTTGCCACTACTGCAGCAACTACTATTAATACTGCACCAATTGCAATTGCAGTTGCAGCTGCACCAGTTGAAAGACCACCCATTGCACCTCTTAGAGCAGTTATAACACCTTGACCTTGCCCTAAATTACTTGCAAAATTTGTAGTAAATTGTTTTGATGCAACTCCTAATTGTTGTTTAAAAACCGAAGAACCCATTTTACCAAGTTTGGATAGCATACCACCAACTAGGGGAATTTCATCGAACGTATCAACTAAACCATCAAAAGCATCACCCATGCTACTTCCTAACTTTTGTGCAGCATCATCTACCTTTTGTATAGTGGTTAATCTTTTTAAATCTAATTGTAATCCTTCATTTGTTATTTGTAAAGCAGCTACCCTTTGTTCAACATCTTTTCTATTTGCATCAGTAATACCTCTTTGGAGATTATTTATTGCCTTATTATTTTTTATAATTTGTTTTTGAACATCTTCGGAATCTTCTAAACTTTTTACCGAACTTTGTAAATTTTGAATATATTTTTTTGTAGCACTACTTATATCATTTGTGTTATTAATTTGGTCTTCTAAATCTTGAACTATTGCACCAGCTATTGATTGAGATACTCTTAATGCCTCATTATATTCATTTTGTAATTTTAGTATTTCTCTTTGTTGCTGGGAATTGTTTAACATTTTTTAAAATCTTATCTAATGTTTAAAATAGCTTTGTATGTATGAGGAATTCTTTCTCCGTTTTTTTGCATTCTTTCTACTTTTTTACGAAGGGTATCCATATCATTATCCAAACTTCTAGCAAGTTTCAAAAAATCGTCATCTTTTTCTAAATTTGAAACCATTTTTTTTCCAAAAATGTAATCAACAACACCTTCTTTCATATCGTGTTTTTTCGATATAAATTCTTTTATTTTATTTTTTTTTGTTTCAGTAAGTTTCATTTTAGTTTATCTCCAATTATACTCTAATAAATATTAAATAAAAAAAAATGTGAGGAGTTTTACCTTCTCACATTTACATTTGGGCCACTTACAGCTGATTTAGATTTCTGAGATTGTTTTACATCTTCTTGTTCTCTTTTTTTAGTATCTATCAATTGTTTGTAGTAGAAATTTCGTATGTGTATTGGTAATCGATAAACTCCTTCTTGAGTAAATCCATTACCAAAATAACATAATTCAAAAATTTGTTTATGAAGTATAATTGAATAATTACTCGGAAGGCCAAAAAAACCCTACGCCCATTGGAATCGAGCGTACCTCCTTTTCTCCCGTTTGGGGGTCTTCATATTCAAACTCCATTTTCACATCTGGTTGTATTTTTTTAATGTATTCTCTAAATGCTTTAGTATCTCTAGTTAAGAATTGGTTGTTGATAAAATTTGTGATAGCACCAGTATCAGTTTTACCATTTACAGAAACAATCATGTATCTATATCTAGTTGTTAATTCAGCACCTAAAGCACCTTTATTTAATCTTTGTAGTGATTTTATATCGGCATCTATCTTTTTTTCATCACCATGTGTCAATAATCTAAATTCTAATTGATTACCATTTGATGTTGTAAATTTATATTTATTTTCTCGAGTTAATAAAGTAGTATCAACTTCTTTTACCTGAACTTTTGATAAATCAACAACTACATCTTCTTTTTCATCTAAATTGTTTGTAAGTTGAATATTATATTCAGGTCCATATCCCAAAATACGAGTTGCTAACATAATAGCATTTTTATCACCAAGTAAAATATCATCAACATTGATTTTACTATCTACTATAATAGATTCAAATAATTTATCTAAAACTATACCTTTTTTAATTAAATTTTGAGATGTTAAGATTTCTTCTTCTTTTGCAGTCATGTATTTAATTTCTATTTGACCAGAAGAGAGAGGATTTGATTCAGGATAACATAATCCTTGAGATGGAAGTGAAATTACTTCGGTTGGAAAATCATAATTTGCCATAATAAACCTTTATTTTGTTGTTTGTATATAAATATATAAATTAAAAAAAGTTGAAAAAAAAAGAGTTCTCATTTCGAGAACTCTCTTGTATAAGAAAATGAAATAATGTATTAGAATTCCAAGATTGCGTAATCGTAAGAAATTGTTAATTCGATTGTAGCAGGGTCGGTACCAGTTGCCCAATCCAAATCACCAAAGTTAGCTTGAGAAATGAAAGCTCCTTTTAGAGTCCATTGTTCGATTTTATCACCCACAGGACCTAACATATAACATTGAATATCTTTTTTATACATATCAGCATATCCATTTCTACCAGTTAATGATTCGTGAGATAAACGTATCCACTCCATTACCGCTTGTGCTCCTGAAGGAACAATTGGGTCATAAAGAGTCATTGTAATATCTTGCCACTCACCCTTGCCTTTAAGTTGTCTTTTTACGTTAATGTGATCCAGAGTAACCTTTTCAAATTGAATTGTAGGTCTTTGAGATGCTTTTATTAAATATGAAGGAATACCACCTACTTCGAAGATGAAGCGGTTCTTCATCTTCGGTTCGAAATTGGTATAGAACATATCGTTAAATTCTAATACTTCTGCCATTTTTTATTTTCTCCTATTATACTAATAAATATAATTTTTTTTATTTTTTAAATTATGAACTGAATGATGCACCAGTTGGTAAGATGTTGAAATCCAACACGATGAATTCAGCAGTTCTTGTTGGTTGTAAGAAAATCTGTCCAGCCAAGATGTTTCTATCAATTACATCAGGTGTATTGTTAGTTTCATCCATTACAACTCTGAATGCGAATAAACCTTGTCTTTGTTGGATTCCTTCCAAGTAAGGATTTACTGTATTCAAGAATCTTGAACGAGTTTGTGATGTATTTTGTTCGAATACCAAGTATCTTGAAGTAGATGCAATGTATTTCTTAACTTTAATCAACAATCTTCTTACATTGATTCTATCCAATGCAGATGCTCTATCTTGAAGAGTTTTCTGTCCAAATGCCACGATACCCTCTCCAGGGAATTGAGCGATTGGGTTTACTTTGTTCTCATATAGAGTATCTCTTTCAGCATGAGTTAATCTATTCAATACACTAACTGCTCCAGTGATACCACCTCTATTCAAACCAGCTGGTGCGAACCATTCTGCTGCAATAGCATCATTGGCTGCGTAAATTCCTGGCATTAATACTGATGGTGGAACAATTGTTAATTTATTTGTTCTTGAATCGATTGTTTTAACCCAAGGGTAGTATGCACCTACATAGTTAGAATCTACATTTTGTGCTTCCAATGTTACCAAATCAATTGAATCATCGTAATCACTCAATTCACCAATGTAGAATGCATCTTCTCTAGCTTCTACCATATCAACAATCTTATCGAATACATAAGAGTGTAATCTTCTAACAACACCAGGTGCAGCTACCAAGTTGATATCAAAATCATCAGGGTTAGATACTGCGTTAATAGCTTTTACATAAGCAATTGAACCACTTGTTGTAGGATTAGCTAAGTTAAATCCTTGTGAATTACCAGAACCCCATTCAGTATCATTATTTTTTGCCAAAGCGTGTTTTATAGTTGGAGATACTCCATCAAATCCACCTTGGAATGCTACTGTAAATTGTCTTTTTGCAACATCAGTAGTGTTTGAACCAGTCAATAAATAATTAAATGGTGCATTATCAAATGTGAAACTTGTATTTGAACCAGTACTAGCATTATTTGGAATTGGTGCCAAGAAGTAGTTATTATCTACTCTTACAACTGCAGTTTCCAAATCTATACCCGAATATCTAAATGTAGATGATGCATTGTTATCTGCAGAACCAGTTGAGAAAACAACTGCAGGTGTGATTGAATCTAATCCTCTTATTGGAGAATAATATGGTTGGTGTCCGAAAGGTCCTGCCGTAACTGGGAAAGAACCTTCTTCGGAAACTTCTACTCTAACCAATCTTGAACGATTCGTATAATCACCATTCATTGTCATTTTACCATTCTCATCAATAGTGATGTTTTGGTCACCAATTACTTTTAAGATGTAATTTGGAGATAATGGATCTAAATTTACATTGTTGTAAGTTTCTAAAATAGATTTTCTTCTATCAGTATCAGAGTAACCTCTAATTACAATAGAGAAAGTTGCATAATCAGTTGCGTTTGATTCACCTGCTGCTTTTATATTAAAAATTGAAATTTTGTATTCAGTATTAGCATAAGTACCATCACCAATAGTATGGAAACGGAATAGTTGATGTGTTTCACCTGAAATTTCTTGTGATATAATCCAAGGAGTGGAAGCATAAGAACAATCTTGGTCTACAAAACTTTGTTCTCCTAAACTTACCAATGAAACTTCTGAACCAGATGATATATTAAATGTTGATATAGCTGCATTTTCAAAAAATTGAGATACATAAACACCCTTGGAACCTCTTGGATTTCCACCAAATACATCTGATAAATCATTTCCAGCAGTGTATAGGATAGATGCAGAGATTTCTGTGTTATATGCAGAATCAGAACCACTTAGTGTAATACTGAATGCAGAAGATGATTCTTGAGCATCAATAGAAGCAGTGATAGCATCACCGTTACCTGATGTTGTCCAGTGATGAGTTGATTTTAGAACACCAACTAATTTTTCTCCGTTTGAACCTGATACTTTAATACCAACAGTTCCTCGTTGAGTATATCCACCGATATGACCAACACGAACAATAGTTACTGTTCCAGCTTCTCTTAAATAATTTTGAACCGCGTAACCAGTATAGTATGAACCATCTGGTGTACCGAAAATTGATTCAAATTCTGATTGGGTGTTTACTACGGTTGGAACGAAAGCAGGTCCTTTAGCAAAAGGTCCAATTATTGCTGCTCCGATTTCACCAATACCTTGAGATAAAAATGATTGGTCATTTTCTCTTGTAAATACACCAGGTGATACAATCTTTTCTGCCATTTTATATTACTCCTTTATAATTTCAATTGTGTAATGATACGAATATAAATATTATTTACTTTTTGTAAAGAATATTTTTTTACTGATTAACCTGATTATTTATGGGAGTAAATATGCCAGTATTTGGGTCATAATTACCATCACCATACTTTTCATTCAAACTTTTAAATAATTCTTGTTCTTTTTCTACTAAATCTTGATGTTGTTTGAATAGTTGAGTTTCAATTTCATCTACTTCATCGTTTCTTCTTTTTCTCTCAACTGAAAGTTGTCCTAATTGAGTAAAAACGAGTTCAACATCGGTTTTTAATTGATTAATTGAATTGATTTCTTCTTGTGTAAACTTGATTTGTTCCATCATTTTGATATATTTAGTTGTTATTTTTTATATATAAATATATGAGGTTTCTCCAAACAACAAAAATAATAATGATTATTTATTAAGATGGAGTATCAATTTGAATAGTAGCAGACCATGCTCCTTTTAATCCTTGATCAATTGCCCTAACTCTGAAAAAACGAGTTCCTCCAAAAAGGCTAAGTACCTCTACAATATTTGTACTCCATTCATCTGCACTATGTGTAATAGTAGTAAATGTGTTAGTTGTAGCTAATTGCCACTCATAAGCAGTAATACCAGTAGTTCCAGTCGATGCAGGAGCAGTCCAAGTTACATTTGGTTGGGTGTATGAAACACTAGTCGGAGCACCAGGTGCAGGTAAATCAGTATGTGTATTACCACCTTTGTTGTGAGTAATATATCCATTTACCATATAGGTATCTTCTGATTCCACATCAATTGAGACAATTTCGGTTGTTTTTTCAACGATTTCTATTAAAGTAATATCAACTTCAGTTCCATCTCCTTTAACCAACTTATCACCTACCACTAAATTAAACATTTCTTTGAATAGATAATCACCACTTACTGAATCTTTTACCAACATTGGGTGTTCTGAAGTAGCAGTTACTTCTCCATTATTAATATCATAATAACGAGATGCAAAAGAATAAGTTAAATTAACAATAGTTACATCTTTTGGGGTAGTAGAAAGCGAATTAGTGGACCAATCCAAGAAAGTTCCATCTGAATCTTCACTTAAACCACCGATTGAGAACCCTTTTAGTAAATCACCTTCATTTAAATCACCTGCTTCTACGATTGTTCCATCTGCAAGGGTTACTGGTGAATCGATAGTTAAACATAAAGCAGTTGAGTTTCCATCATATGAATCCACCGAATAAACGGTCTTTGTTCTTGCAGTGTTATATCTAACTGCGTGTTGATTGAATCCATCTGCGAAAGTTGCAGAAACTGTATGTAATAATACTGGTTGTAAAACAGTTTGGGTAGGTGCATTTGTCATATTACCTACTGCTATAGTAGCAGAAACACCATTATTTGCAGAAACTGATAATTTATCACCACCGGTGATACCCCAAGTAACATTTGAACCTCTACCACTTATTTGAGAAAATCTACTACCCCCTCCAGTAGTTCCTAATGTATATGTCTCGGAGGTGTTTTCTACTGCATAGGTAAATCCCGATACGTCATCTATTGAATCTACAGCGTAGAACGAAAGACCGGTTGTAACTGCAGAACCACGAATATTACCAAGTGAAACATTGGAATTTTGTGTAAATCCAGTTGCTCCTGCTAAATTATTGAGTGATAGAGTATCTCCTGAAGTAAGTGTTGGCATATTTGTTCCTTATGTATTATAAATATCAAGTAAATCATCTACCCACTTTTGTTTGTTTGAAAAATTCATTATCATAAATGATTTGATTTTATTAAACCAAAAACATTTTTCATCGTAAGGGGTTTCCAATAACTTATTATAAATATCAAGAAACTCCTTTTTAGTTGAAACTCGATATGGATACTCCAATTCTTTACACCAATTTGTGTGTATTATTGGTAGTTTTCCTCTATCTACTGCTTCAAATATAGAATATCCAAATGGTTCAGATGAAAACGCAGAATGAGAAATTCCCCAATTCATATTATAGAATTTATCTTTAAAAGTTGAATCGTAATGATATAATTTGGATTTTGATGTATCTATTTTGGCACCATTTTTCCAAATTGAGTTAAATTCAACTGAATTGGTAAAAATATAAGATTTTAACCCATCTAAATAGTGTGGATTCTTTCTACCTTCACATCTAGCAGCAAATCCTAAATTATTTGATTCTGAAAGTGGTAAATCCCATTTAAAATCATAAAAATTACGAATATTCTTGTTTGGAATCAAAATATCGTATAATCCTATCCAAATTGAGTGAGTTGCCCACTCATTTACTTGTGTTTCCCATGCAGAATCCAAATAAGGGTGCCAACCAAGTGAAGCATCGGTTCCAACTTGGGATTTTATGATATGGTCTACTGAATTATGAAGTATATTTGAGTGAATTTTGTGTTTATTCTCCTCGATTACCTTCATTGGGGTGTAATGACCATGTAAAATGTTGATTCTCCTTGCATTTCTACAAATTTCTTCAACTTTTTGGATATTATCACCATGCCAATACGCTTCTATTGGAAATTGATAATTTTCGTGTCCTTTTGGTCTATTTCTATGGAGAATAAGGATGGGTTTTACCTTTAATTTAGGTACAATTAATTCCATCCATAAGTTTACCCAAGTATCAGTTCCTGCATTTACCCAAGGACCTCCACCGGTTGTGTAATATACATCGTATATCATTTAACTTTATTTTTTTACTATAATTCTTCCTGAAAAATTACCTGAAAAAGTTATATCAAGAGCATTTGCTGAAGTTGATTCTATAATTGAAGGTAATTCTTGTCTTTTTGTTGAAGTATTCCAAGCTTGAACTATTGGATATTCTTCGTTTAAGTTATGTGTGATTGTGTATGTAGAATTACCACTAACATTCACTGCATAAGTAGTTAAATTAGTTATTTGAGTAGAACCTGAAACTATTCCACTTGGGATATTGGTAAAATTGGTATAATCTAAATAATAAGAACCAGGTTGACCATTTAATGCAGATGAATCAGTTGCAGAACCTGAAACTATATGTCCACCTTTTGCAACTACAATATATCCACTATGATTTGCAGATAAAACTATTGTTGCAGTATTATTATTTGTAAGTGTGATTGAAGATGGTATAATTTGAGTATCATTATTTTCATATACTGAAATTATTACATTTTTAGTATTGAAATTATGTGTTACTGAAATTGTGGATTGATTATCAAATGAGGATGTTACTGTAGCAACCTGAGATACATCTGCAGCAGGTAAATTTGTAAGTTGTGAACCATCACCTTTGAAAAATGAAGCAGTTATTGCACCAGTTCCTAAATTAACTGATTGGCTTACAAGTGAATTAATAACTTGAGATGACCCAGATACTACTCCAGTTGGAAGTAAAGAAGTTATTTGTGATGAACCCGAAACAATACCCGCAGGTATATTTGAAAGTCCTATATAAGATACTTGGGATGAACCAGAAACTACGGTATTAGCATTCAGTTGACCCTTAATAGTTGTATTAATTGAACCAGTAAATGCTTCTAAATTAGCAGTTTCAACTTCTAATGCAGTTAATCTTGTAATAGCAGAACCACTGGCAGTTTCTAATGAAGTTAATCTATTATTTTGAGTTGTGTTAGTTGTATTGTTTGAACCAGTGTAAGTATTAAGAGATGATAAAATACTTATAACTTGTGATGAACCAGAAACTACTCCAGTTGGAAGTAATGGTGTTACTTGAGCAGAACCTGAGACAATTCCTACTGGGATAGAAGAAATTCCTGAATAAGTAATTTGAGATGAACCTGAAACTATTCCAGTTCCTTGTAATATAGTTGCAGTAGTGATAGACCCACCCAATGCAGTTGATGTACCTGCAATTGTGATTGAACTATTTGTTAGGGATGAGTTACCAATGTTGGATATAGTATTATTTCCACCATTGATGGTTTTGTTGAAAAGACTTTGTGTAGAAGAAACATCTACTAAACTTACTTCAGAACCACTTAAACCAGCTTGCCATTGATCAATTGATTCGTTCCAAATCAATGATGCATTTGTAGAGGTACCTCTTTCAATTTCAATACCACCGTTTTGAGAAGGAGTTCCTGTCTCATCGGAATTTAGAATAAGAATGTTATCTCCAATATTTACGGTATTAGAATTTACGGTTGTTGTTGTACCATTTACCGTTAAGTTACCACTAATAGTAACATCATTTGAGAATGTTTTATTGCCATTTATTACTGAACCTGATAAAACTCCATCTGCATCTAACTTTTCCTTTACATTTGAGTCAAAATTAGTGATTAAATCTGCGTTAACTTGAGATGAACCAGAAACTATTCCTGCAGGGATGGAAGAAAGTGAGGTATAAACTACTTGAGAAGAACCAGAAATTACTGTGTTAGCATTTAATTGGTCCTTAATAGTTGTATTAATTGAACCAGTAAATGCTTCTAAATTAGCAGTTTCAACTTCTAAAGTATTTAATCTACTGATTGCAGAACCACTTGCAGTTTCTAACGAAGTTAATCTACTATTTTGAGTAGTATTAGTTGTATCGTTTGATGCGGTGTATGAGTTCAATGAACCTAATATTCCAACTACTTGTGAACTACCACTAACAATTCCTACTGGAATCGAAGAAAGTGATGTGTAAACAACTTGAGAAGAGCCCGAAATTACACCATCACCGAGGGTGTTTAAATAACGAGTATCAAAAGATGCAGTTAATTGGGATGAACCGGAAATTATACCGGTACCTCTGAGTTCATACGAAGATGTTGCTGTAATTAATGATGAAGTTATACTTTGTAATATACTCCATTTTGTATCATTAGAGGCAGTGTATAACTCTAAATTTAAAGTTTCACCTAATAAACTTGCAGAAATTAATTCTAAATTATTTAATCTACCAATTGCACTACCACTTGCTGTTGAAAGTTGATCTAATCTAGTATTTTGAGTAGTATTGGTTGTATTATTTGAAGCGGTATATGAGTTGAGAGATGTTAAAATACCTACAACTTGAGATGAACCTGAAACTACTCCATCACCTAAAGTATTTAGATAACGAGTATCGTATGAAGCGGTTAATTGAGATGAACCAGAAATTATTCCTACTGGAATTGATGATATGCCTGAATAAGTAATTTGAGATGATCCCGAAACTACACCATCTCCACTGGTATTTAAATACCGAGTATCAAAAGATGCAGTTAATTGGGATGAACCAGATACTACACCATTAGTTGATTGTATATTGCCAAAAAATATAGAAGCAGTTACATTACCAATAATATTTATAGAGCCAGTAGTTTGAGAGTTAGTAGTAACGATTTGTTCAATAGATGATGCACCATTATCTTTTTCAAAGAAAATTCTACCATCGTATGTATTAATTGCTAATTCCCCCAACTCCAAATTGGAAGTAGATGGGACTTTACCTTCAACCGCTGTTCTTTTTAACTTTACTACTTGTGCCATATCTATGGTTTACCGATTCCATTATATAATTAAAAAAATAAGAAATACCTTATATAAGGTAATTTTTTTTCTTATCCTAATTTTGATTTTAATTCATCAATTTGTTTTTGTTGTTCTTTTATCGCCTCGATTAATAAACCAGTAAGTTTGGCATAATCTACACCCTTAAATCCATTCTCTCTATCGTGAACTAATTGTGGAAGAACTTTCTCTACATCTTGAGCAATTACACCAACATTTGGTAACGATTGTTGTAATTCATCTGCATTTTCATTCCATTCCCAAGTTACACCTTTTAATTGTTGTACCTTTTGGATTGGATTTGAAATTACTTCTATATTATCTTTTAATCGTTCATCTGATGAAGCGTATGCAACAACATCACCACCCACATTCAAGGCTCCACTTACACCTACACCACCTGTTACTATAAGAGCACCAGTGGTTATTGTAGTTGATGCAGTGTTGTTTGTAATATTAACGGCAGAGGAGAATGTTTTAGCTCCACTAAATGTTTGAGTATCGGATAAGTGAGCAGTATCAGCATCTAAATATGCAGAAGCGATAACTGAACCTTGCCAAGTACCAGTTCCAATTGTACCTAAAGTTGTAATTGAAGTCTGTCCAACATAAGTTGAAGCAATATCAACTGCATCAGCAGATACAGAAATTCTATTTGCAGTACCAACAACATTGAGGTCTCTTGTTGCAGCAATTGTACCACCACCAGTTAAACCATTTCCAGCAGTAATTGATACGGTAGTATGATCAATGTGTTGGTTTGCAACATAGTTTGTTGTTGTATTGTGATTTACTTGAGATGAACCTGATATAACACCACCTCCCACAGAAATTGTGTGAGCTATACCTTCACCTGAAGTTGCACCACTTGAAACAATACCATTTCCTGCAGTAATTGTTGCTACATAATTACCCGAAGTTCTAGTTCCCAATTCTATATCACCAGTTGTAGAAGCAACATTGATTTGTCCTGAACCTGAAACAGTACCACTTGGTAAAATTGCAGTTACACTACCAGCAGTCACAGTACCAATTGTAGTGATTGAATCATCACCACTATATGTACCACCTGCAACTGTAGCAAGTGTTGCATTATATGCCTGAACATCAGTTCCAATTGCTACTCCCAAATTGGTTCTAGCAGTAGAAGTATTTGTTAAATCGGATAAGTTAGATGATTTTGATAATTTACCATCCACTAAGGTATTCAATGTAGAATCACCTGCTGCCAACGAAGCAGAAATTTCAATTAAAGTATCAAATGCTGCATTAGCTCCACCAATTAAATCGGTTAATTCTTGTTGAACATATGCAGTTGTAGCGATTTGAGTTGAGTTTGTATTCGCAACGGCAGTTGGTGCAGTTGGTGTTCCAGTAAGAGCTGCACTGGTAAACATTGTGGCCTTACTTTCATTTGTTACATTTCCTAAACCAACATGAGTTGCAGTTACACCACTTACTGTTCCAGTAAAGGTAGGTGAACTAAACATCGTTGCCTTACTTTCATTAGTTACATTATCTAATGATAAAAAAGTTTTAACTGAAGAAGCAGAACCACTAACTACTGCTAATGAATTATTGTAAGCAAGTACATTTGCATCAAAATTAGTTATTGTATCAGCATTTACTTGAGATGAACCAGAAATGACTGTGTTAGCATCAAGTTGTCCTTTGATGGTTGTGTTAATTGAACCAGTAAATGCTTCTAAATTAGCAGTTTCTCCTTCAAGGGCAGTTAATCGGGTAATTGCACTACCACTGGCAGTTTCTAATGAAGTTAATCTATTGTTTTGAGTAGTATTAGTTGTATCGTTAGAACCAGTGTAAGTATTAAGAGATGATAAAATACTTATAACTTGTGATGAACCAGATACGATTCCTGCAGGAATAGAAGAAAGTGATGTATAAACAACTTGTGATGATCCCGAAACTACCCCATCACCAAGTGTATTTAAGTATCGTGTATCGAAAGAAGATGTTAATTGAGATGAACCCGAAACTACACCACCACCTGCAGAAATTGTATGAGTTATACCTTCACCTGAAGTTGCCCCTGATGTAAGAATACCATTTCCTGCGGTGATTGTTGCAACATAATTACCTGAAGTTCTTGTTCCTAATGCAATATCACCAGTAGTTGATGCTACGTTGATTTGAGCAGAACTCGATACAACGGTATTAGTGTCTAATTGAGTTTTAACGGCTGTTGCAAATCCAGTAGTTGAACCTGCAGTAATTTGTGATGAACCCGAAACTACACCATTTGTAGAATTTATTATACCACTAAAAGTACCACCAGTAAATGATGCTCCTTGATATGATCCACTAAATGACCCACTATATATACCACCCGGTGGTAATGTGAATGTTGCACCATCTGCAAATGTTAATGAACCTGAAATTACGGGACTATGTATTATCATCTCTATTTATCCTTTATTATACTATATAAATATATCTTTTTAAATTGAACCACCATCTATTTGTGAAATTACGGTTGCATTTGCAGTACCCGTCACATCACCACTTAAAGTAATTTGTGCAGAACCACTAAATACGCCCAAACTATTAACTTGATTAGTAATAGTATTGGATAATCCAGTTACATTAGTAGAAGGAATTGAACCACTCACTATATGTCCACCTTTTGCAACAACTACATACCCACTTCGAGGCGATTCAAAAGTTATTGTAATATTATTAGAATCAGTTATTCGTAAAGTTGATGGAATTATTTGATAATTATCATTATCATAAACTTGTGCAATTGCGTTTTGAGTGTTAAGATTGTGGTCAACTATCCAGGTTGATTGATTTGTGAATGATTTTTGAATTGTTGCAGCTTGGTCAACTGTTATATTAGTTAGTTGTGAACCATCTCCAACAAAATAAGAAGCAGTAATAGAACCTGAAATATTTATATTTCCCACTACTGCAGTGTGAGTATTTGTAGTAACAAATTCTACTACTTCATCTACACTACCACTTTTACGAATAAAAGCTTTACCATCATACACATTTATTGCAATTTCACCAGTTTGTAATGAACCAGTTGTTGGTTTTGAACCAGATGAAGTTGATCTTTTTAATCGTATGATTTGTGCCATTTATATTATTGGTTATTTACTTTTTCTTTTAATTCTTCAACTTGTTTTGATAAATCTTTAATACCTTCAATTAATAAGGAAACTAATTTATCATATTTTACGGCTTTGAATCCATTTTCACGAGTACCAACTAATTCAGGAAGTATTTCTTCAATTTCTTGAGCAATTACACCATAATCCTTACCTTTATAAATATTTTGTTTTTCTTCGTTCCAAGTAAATGAATAACCACCTATTTGATTAATTTTTTGCAAAGGTTCTGAAATTGGAGTGATTTCGTTTTTCAATCTTCTATCGGATGATGCATAAGCAACAACATCACCACCGGCGAATACATCACCACTCGTTCCAATACCACCTGTTACTATTAATGCTCCAGTTGTTTTTGAAGTTGAAGCAGTGTTATTTGTAATTGATATAGAAGTTGAAGTAGTATTACCTACTGAAGTTACATCTTGTAATGATTTTGTAATTTGAGATGAACCCGAAACTACTGCATCTGCGTTTAACTTATCTTTTACATTCGTATCAAAGTTAGTGATTGAATCTGCATTAACTTGTGAAGAACCTGAAATTACACCATCTGCGTTTAATTTATCTTTTACATTTGAATCAAAGTTAGTGATTGAATCTGCATTAACTTGTGAAGAACCCGATACTACACCACTTGGTAATAAAGGAGTTATTTGAGATGAACCAGATACGATTCCTGCAGGGATATTAGATAAGCCAACATAAGAAACTTGTGATGAGCCCGATACTACTCCACTTGGTAGTAAGGGAGTTACTTGAGATGAACCTGATACGATTCCGGCAGGGATATTTGATAAATTAGGATACGAAATTTGTGATGAACCTGATACTAATGTAGTTCCAGTTGCATAGAATGTTCCATTTACAACCGAATTAGAACCAAGTGTTATTAAAGTTCCGGTATCGGTAATATTAGAATCATTTAAGTGATGATTATCAACTGCTTTTGGAACTCTGTTCGAAGTTAAATAAGTTGGGGTTCCTTTTGTTGTATATTCAGGGCCAAATATAGTAACCGCATAATCTATGCCGGCTGAACCACTATATTCATATCCCCAATCATTAGTTTCGCCATCATAGTAGAATGAAGCAGTTGAAAGAGTAGAACCTGAATCATATACTGATAAACCAGCGTATCGTGAGGTTGGAGTATCGGTGTTTACAACAATAAATGCATCACCGATAATTTTTGCAGCACCACTAACCGAAGTTATGTAAGCAAATGAACCAGTTCCATTAACAACTATATCGTTAAATGTTTTTGTGCCACTTATAGTTTGATCACCATCTAATGTAACATACCTATTATCGTAAGATGATGTTAATTGTGATGAACCTGAAACTAAAGTATGTGTTCCACTTGCTTTTTCTTCAAATAAATTATTTAATGAAGATGAGTTTGATTCTAATAAATCTAATCTATCATCTACCGATGAACTAAACTCCGTAAAGTCAGTTTCATTTACATATCTTGAATCATAAGATGATGTTAATTGAGATGAACCCGAAACTACACCTGATGGTAGGTTTGAACTAACACTTCCTATTTGTAATTGAGTCCAACCATTTGAATTTCCAACATTTGAAGTATCGGTTAACACCCATATCGTATTATTATCTTGTTGAAAAACTATTAATCCTTCATAAACATTAGCAGATGATAGAGAATATCTAGCATTCTCATCCACTAATGTTAATCTAGCATCAACAGGTTCGTTGTTCGTTATGTTAAACCCACCAGGTAATATAATTGCCATTTTCTATTCTCTATTTTATGTTAATGTATATGTTATACTACTTCCAGCACCACCTGCTTGTAAAGTATTTGTTTTATAAACTTTATATTGTCCAACTGTTGTTACACTAAATTGGCCCAATACACCAAATCCACTCGTTGTTATGTTAGATAGATTAGATAAGGAACTATTGAATACAATATAATGGTATTTATCACCAGTCCAACTTATTGTTACCGATTGTCCACTTGCAGTAGTTGTTCCTTTTGCAATCGTTCCAATTGTTCCTCCCAAAGTTGTATCCCACAATGCCAAATTTTCCAATTCTCCGGCAGTAAATGAAGCTGCATCACTTGCACCATATCTTAAACTTCTAATTTTGTTATATGTTTGTGTAGTGGTTCTTATTATTGTTAGATCAGGATTATTATCACCGATTGGAGATTCATAGCTGGCACTTGTAATTATACTAATTGATGAAGAACCAGTTGCAGAACCAGTAATAAGATACGGAGTACTAACATTTGTTGTAACTTCAACCAAATCCCAACCATTTGATGGGTCAGCAGATGAAGATGTAAATGAAATACTACCAGTTGCACCTTGCTCGATTTGATTCGAAGATGCACCTAATTGAACTGTCACCGATGGTGTTAATGTTGGAGATGCTGGATTTGATTTGGAAATTGTACCAGTAGTTGTAGCAGAACTTGTAAATATACTACCATCTAATGGAGAACTTCCGGTTAATTCTAATCTATATGTATGTGACCCACTTGTTGTGGTGGTAAACGATATTGATGTACCACTACCCACTTGATTTAATAGGGTAGATCCTTCATATAAGGATGCACTGATTAGTGTATACCCACCATTATTCCAAGTACCATTTAAAGTATACTCATCGTTTATACGATTGAATCTATCTGTCAAGAATCCACTTAAAGATGCTGCGATTGATGAAGGTACTGCAGGTGTACCGAAAATAAATTTCAAAGTTCCACCAATAAATGTCACCGCCACATTATTATCAAAATCTGCCACTTCTATTCCAGTTAATTGTTCTATACTATTTGTTACATAATTGATATAACCAGAAGCTGATGCTAACCCAGCTAAAGATGCGGATACTGATGAACTAAAAGGTGTTATTGCTGAATCTACTCCATCGGTAAAATGACCAGAT
>Ga0315902_10002879_pt1 | contig 26252 bp, 14 predicted proteins | sample LakEriMetagenome_9_FD_203523 | JGI IMG/M metagenome (GOLD analysis project Ga0315902, IMG submission 203523) | Freshwater fungal communities from buoy surface, Lake Erie, Ohio, United States - Buoy 12 MA117 | ecosystem: Environmental > Aquatic > Freshwater > Lake > Lake biofilm | place: USA... | reverse complement strand
GTCCTCGTCTCTTCCGTGCGCTGCCTCGATTGGCGGGCGATCCGCGCTGGCGTGCGACCCCTTGTCCGCGGTAGAATCCCGTCCGTCGCGAGGTGGAGCGTTTCCCCCTCGGCGGCCCCCGCCCCGAACAACGCAATGCAGCGGACTCGCGAACAAGCCGGTCGATTTTGGAAAGCCGTTTCCGCGAGCCGCTGATTGCGATCGTTCGCCCGACATCGAGGTGAAGCCTTGGCGCACAGCACTGCCATCAATCTTCCGCGGTCGCATATTCCGAGTTTTCCCGATGAGTGCGTCGTCTGTGAACACGACCACCCGGGGGGCCATGTTCACGTGATCGCCGGTACGCTCGGATGGTGGACCTACTTGCTTGGATGGCTTGGAAAGCCCTTCGTCGTCAAAGCTCCCGCTTGTTCCAGCTGTGCGTGGAAGCTTCAAGGGCAGCGTTGCGCCAGCGTGCTGATCACGTTCATGGTCGCGTGGGCGGTGTTTGTTTGGATCTGGCCCAACATCAAGGATTCAGTCCCACCGGGTGTTCACAAGTGGGCGTACATCGGAATCGTTTTCCTATGCTTGATGCCAATGCTATGGATTGAAGTCTTCTACCCGCCGCCCTTCAGCGTCACAGCCTATTCTGATTCCGTCGACTATGAGTTTCGGTCTGTGCGCTACGCTCTCGAATTCGCAGCATGGAACAGGATGGCCCCATGGGTGAAAATCAATAACAACGCTTTGAGCCTGTCATCAAAAGAGGGCGAACAAAGCAATGCAGCGGACTCGCGATAAAATCGGTCGGTGTGGATAATCCCTTGGTCGCGAGCCGCTGATTGCTCGCGTTCGGCAACAGGATGCCAGGGCCAGAGCCAGAGCACTCATTGATGCGCCGGTCCCGCTGGAACATCTGCTGGGCTGTATGGATCGTCGCCGGCTGCGCCGCAACTATCGGCTGTGGACGCCAAGAAGCTCCTCGCCGCGGCGACATCCTCAACAACTCCACGCACCCCTTCGACATTTTCTGGCCGCCGATAGCGCCTGAATCGTCCAGTGGCGTCAGGCGTCAGCCGCTTCTGCGCGGCGACATCGCAATCCGTGAGACACCTGCCGGAAGGTCTCAACGTTTGCTCGAGATTGCCGTGACCATCACGCGACCCTCCGATGACGATGCCCGCAACTTCTGGAACTCGCAATTGGCATTTTCCGACGTCCCGTGGATGGACGAGGTGCGAATTTGGGATGCCAAGTCGGAGTGGCAATGGCCTAATCTGCCTTTTCTGCTGCGGCGTCATGGGCTCGAACGTATCGAGCGATACGGTGGCGTCGATCCTGGCAAACGTGTCGATAACGACTTTGCCGCCGTGCTGATCCGGAGCTTTGATGTCAGCGGAAAACATGAGATCCCAAGCTCAGCCGCCTCGCCATTGGTATCTGCCGATTGGCAACGCGATTCCAAAGGCCCAACGGATATCCATTCGCTGGTGCATGTGGCCCGGTCGGACAGCTTTGAAGTTCATGTCGGAGCGGATGATGAGGATTCGTCCGGCTTGGTGAAGGTGTGGCTGATCTACGCAGATTTTCTTGGCTCCCGTGCCCCTGATACTTGGCCGCAGGAGCGGGAATGGGCGGGTGGCATTCTGTCCTATTGCGAGATCCGCTGGGAGAAACCGGCTCGTGAACCCTGTCGTGGAGCCGTCCGATTTATGACCCCATCGGCCTCCACCGGATTTAATTGGGAAGCGTGGTCTGAGCATTCATCTCCTCCAGCGAAGCCCCGGCTGTCTTATGAATCAGCGTTGAGGTAGCCTCAAGGGTTGCGTGGCCATAAATGATCTGATGCAAACAACGAGGATGCCGAACAAAGCCTTGCAGCAGAATTGCGATGACGTCCTGCGGTATTGAGAATCGGTTGGCTGCGATCTGCTGAAGGCAGCCGTTAGAGCCAAGACGTGGATGCCCTCGGCATGATGATGTTGCCGAACTTCGGAACTGCTGTGACCGCGGCGATCGGCTGCCTCGGCTTGCTGCTGCCCGGCACTGTCAGCCGCGTTCTTGGAATCCATCCCGAGGGACCGTTGGGCACCTCGGAGTTTCGTGCCACTTACGGCGGTTTTTTTCATGTGCCTGGGGATCGGATGCCTGGTTGCGCAGTCCGTGCCTTTAATTGCCGTTGTTGGAGCAGCGTGGTGCGCGGCGGCCTTGGCACGGCTCATCTCATCCGCAGTGGATGCCAGCCGCTCGTGGCATAATCTCGTCAGGATTGGCTTCGAGGCAGGCGTGGGCCTGTCGATGCTGGCGGCGCAGTTCGAATCGGGTAGGCGGGCGGATCGCGACGGCCGATGGGCGACCCTTCCCGTACCGCGAAGAGCACCATCACGCGTTCAGCGTGACGACGGGAGCATGGACTCGGCAGCCCGCCGGGCCTGAGCGTAGATCGACGTCCGACCGACCGTCGATGCAACCGGGCCGCGTGCCGGCGGCACGGCAGTCGGCTGCGGATCCGGGCTTTGGCCCCGGGCGGTGCCGGCCCACGCCGCGGGCGGAGGAGACGACGTCGCCGCCAGCGCGGCCGGCGGCGCCGGGCAGCCCTGCTTCACCCAATCGAGCCATACCGTCTGCATCTGGGCCACGCCCGGCACGCCGTAGTGCTTGCGAAGGGCGCCGGCCCAGTCGTCACCGGCCAAGCCGTCGGAGACGAAGTTGACATATTTGTGACGGCCGCCGCGCTCGATGAGGTAACGGGCCAGCGAGTAGCCCTGCGAGTAGAGCGGCAGCACGTCGGCGGGATACTCGCGCATCGCGAACATCTCGGGAAACGCGATGCCGCGGCCGGTGGTGAGAAACTCGATCAGCATCCGATGCTGCCGGGCCCGCTCCACCGGATGCTCGACCGTCGTGCAGGCGCCCTCGTCCGCCCAGCGCGGCAGCGGCCGGCGAAAGTGGCTGGCGAAGATGGTGTGCGTGATCTCGTGAGGCAGCACGGAGTCGATGATCCGTTCCTCGCTTCCCTGGATCGTCATCGTCCAGTTGAAGACTTCTCCCTTGTCGAACACGAAACTCGTGGCGCCGCCAGCACCGAGGTGCTGGGCCACCTCGGCCTTGATCGGACAAGGACGGCTCCAGCGCGGCAGCGGCCGGCCAAGCCACTCGACCGCCAGTGTGTGACGATAGTGTTCGGAGGCGTCGCCGATTTTGCGGGCGAGTTCCTCGGTCGGGGCGTCGACGAGAAAGTTGGCCGTGCGATAGCCAGCCGCACGGGCCGGCGCCGCGATCACGCCACAGGCCAGCATCGCCAGCAGGCACCGACCCACCGTCCGCACCCAGCCCTGGCGCAGGGCGATCCCTCGTCCTCGATTCATGCCGTCGTGCCTCCGTGCGTTCGAACCAGGCCGCGCCGGAATCCCTTCCGTCGTCGCGATCCGCAGGCGGCGCCGCCCGAGACGGGCGCTCCGTGCGGCCGCCATTCGGCCCGACAGGGGGCGGACGGTAGCGGCCCGGAAGAGGCCGGGCCAGACCGCTTTTCGCTTGCCCTCTTCGCCCCGTTTTCCACCGCGGCAGCGGTGCAAGCGTCACGAACGGCCCAGCGAACGCGTCGAGGGATACTCCGGCCGAGCGTCGCCGGCGGCGGTGCTGGCGGCCGCGCGACGCGACTGCATCCAGGCTGCGAACAGCGCCGCGCCAGCCGCGACCATCAACCATCCGGGCAACGCCGGAGCGAGCATGGCCGCCCACCCGCTGCCACCGACGACGAGCAGGACCGGCACGCACCACGCGGCCGCGGGACGCAGCCCGTCCCATGTCAGCCCTCGGCGGCGAGACGCCAACCAGCCCCAGGCTGCGATAGCGGCCAGCCCGATGGTGGCCGCCGGCCGCGTCGCACTCGATGCGACGGGCGTTCGCACGACCCGCACCGTCACGCCGCCGTCCTCTCCGGCAGCGACCCGAACCGGCACCGTATCCGTCGAGGTGCCGATCGCATCCGCCCAGCCTCTCTCGAGATTGGTCGCCGTTCCCGCGGCACGGGCGGCTGCGAAGGACCGGAGCCGATCCGCATCCGGACCGGCTGCGACGAGGGCACGCGAGAAGGCGGCGTCGATCCGGTCCCGTGCCGCATCGAGGGCAGCCTGCCACGCCTGCTCGTCGAGTTGCCGCGCAGGCTCGGCGACGCGCAGCATGCGGCCGGCCGGCGCATCGATCTTCCAGAGCACCTCGCCACAGGGCACAGCCTCGATCATCGGCGGCAGCAACTCGATCGGCTGTCCGGCTCCGATCGCCGGGTCGAGATCGCCCGAGAATACGACCATGATGGACCGTGGCCACGCAGCGTCGTGCAACGCCACCTCCCAGACATCGGCGGCGACGGGCCGAGCATCCACATCCTGCCCATCGACGAGCACGTCGAAGATCCGCGATCGTGCGGGCAGCCGCAGGCGGATGGTGGACCGCGCCGCGACGACGTCATAGCGGGCGATCCCGCGGAACCGACCGCGGTCGTCGATCGCGGCCGTGACCAGCATTCGCTCGACGCTGTCCACGCGGTCCACGCGGTCAATCGGCGGCTCAGCCAGCGCCGCAGCGTCGGCCGGAGCCGGCTCGGGCCCGGCCTCCTCGCCGAGGTCATACTCCGGACCGATGGCGCCGGGCGGCACCTCGGCCCGCTCCGTCACCGCCTGCGGCCCGCGGCTCCATGCGACGGCCAGCGGCGCGCTCCCGGCGAGTTCGGCCCGCAGCAGCGGGACGCGGCCGCGCGAGGCGGGACGTACCGGCAGCCGCCCATCCACCTCGAGCCGGTAGCGTCCCGCACGCGGTTGCTGCATGACGACGGTCATCCGAGTGGCCTCGGTCATCGACCACTGGAGATCGAGTGGCACACGCGCGCCGGCGTCGGAAAGGGCCAGATCGTCCTCCCGCAACGTCACCCGCCCGATGTCACAGCCGGGCGGCACTTCCACCGGGATTTCGACCAGCGGCGTCGACGTGGCGTCGATCCGCGCCTGGAGCCGCAGCCCGATGCCATCGGGCTCCAGGCTGACCGCCAACACTTGCGAGCCATACACATTCTGGCGACGGCGGCTCACGGCCAGCCACAGCCGGGGATTCGTCGCCGAGCCGCTCCCGGCCTCGTATCGCCACACGTCACCGCCGGCGCCCATGAAGTCATCACGTTGATCGGCCGACGGTGCCACCGGCGACTCCAGGGCGGCGACGAGATCGGGCGATGCCTTCAGACGCACGGTGCGGCTATCCGCATCGACATCCTCCAACCAGGCCCCCGGGGCTGCAAACGAGCCGACGGGATCGACCAGCGGCATCCGGAATGCGAGACGAATCCGGGTGGGCCCCGGCTCCGGCGTGGTGCGCTCGACGAGGTAGCGCCCCTGGCCGAGCGGCCGCACGGCCTGCCCATCGACGGCCGGTTCCTCGAGCGGCTCGAGCATCGAATCGGCGGCAACGACCAGCGCGCGGACGATCGCATCGCCGGCGACGTCGAACCGGGCGCGTACACGACAGGCGTCCAGATCCCACTCGACGTCGTTCTCACTCGTGACCGTCAAGTTCCCCGCAGCCAGTTTCTCGCGGCGATCGATCGGCCGCACGAGCCGCACCCGGGCCGCTCCCGAAAGATCGAATCCCGGCTCGCCGGGCTTGGCCTCGGCAGCCGGCATGAACGGCCCGTCCGGCGAGGCGCGATCGCATTGCACCGCGTCGCGGGGCACGGGGATCGCCGTTCCATTGCCATCGACGAGTTCGAGCCGCGACACGGCCGCGGGGGGCAGGCGGATCGAGGCCGTCTCGAGGCGGCCGAGCCGATCGACTGCCGGCCGCACCCTGACCTCGATCCGTTGGCTACCCGCGATGGGAGCGAACAGACGCACCAGTCGACCGTCCTGCTGCACCTGGGCCGGGGCCGCACCGGCGACGCGTTCCCAGCGCGCCTCGCCCGGCCCCTGGTCGAGCACGAGCGCGCCGCCGGCATCAGCATCGACGTCGAGCACCAGGCGCCATGCCGCCGGCACCGGACCATCCTCCACCAGCACGCGGCAACGGACGATCCGGAGCGACGCGGCGGCAGCCGGCTGCACGTTCCGCAGCAGGGCGCGAAACAGCGGCTCCGGCACGAGCGCCATGTCGCCGTCGTCCCCCGGAGTGAGCAACACCTGGAGCGGTTGATCGCCACTGACGGGCTCCGCAGCGTCGGTCGACGACAGCCCGCACACGATGGCCGCGAGCACACACGCCACCGCGGCCCGGGCTCGGGCGCCAAGCCCCCCGAGCGCCCGCGCGCCACAGCCGGCGAGGCAGCCCCACCACGCCGCCCGCGCCACCACGGCGAATGGCGGCTCGAGCCAGACTGCCAGCGCGGCGCTGGCGGCGACCAGCACCAGCGCCGCCGCGGGCCCGCGGCGCGCGAGCCCGAGCACCGCGAGGAACGACAAAAAGCCCACGACCAGCGCCGTCGATGTCACGATCCGGCGGCGCACGATGACGATGCCATTGCCCTTGCGGCCCGACACGGGCACGAAACTGCGGCCGCTGAAGCCGGCGAAGGACGGGGAACGGCTCGTCAAGCGATCTTCCGAGGCGGAAGAGACGGCGGCCGGGGCCGCGATGCGAGCGGCGAACAACCGCTCGACCAGGTCCGCAGCGTGCGGCACAGCTTCGCGAAACGCTCCCAACACGGTGGCCACCTCGAGGTCGGGTGGCAGGAGCAGCAGCAGACGCTGGTCGAGCACGGGCATGTCGATCGCACACCCGACCGGATCCACGCGCCAGCATCCGAGCCTCGTATCGCCCTCCACCAGAGTCCGCACGACGAGCCGGAGCCGGCGGCGGCTCGGAGGCAGCGGCACCCGAGCGGCCCCGCCACCATCGAGCGACTCGATCGGCACGACGGCCCCGTCGAGCAGCACGGCATCGACGCGGCGGCCTGCCGGCACGTTCAGCGACAAGTGGTCACGACCGTGGTTCTCGATGTCATAGGTCGCCTCGCATTCCGACCGTCCGGAATCGTGGCAGCAGCAGACAAGTGATTCGCTCCACGCCCAGGCACGCGCCTCGGCCCCGGCCGGCGGCACCAACTCGGCCGCGGCCGTCGCCTCCGTGCCCGCTTCCGGCACGGCGAACGCGAACTCAACCAACGTCGGCTGACCATCGGCGGCCGGCACGGGGGGCAGTTCGCGAAGCCGCCGGTTGATGACGGTGGGCCGCTCCGGTCCCGTGTCACGGACCAGCACCGTGCCGCGCGAGGTCGTGGCGCCCTCGACCCACGCCAGCGGGACCGGCTGCGACTCGCGGAACGAAACCTCGCGAACGGCGCGGATGGTCGCCGTGCCGATGAAGGCGGGCGTGATCTCGACGAGCCAGGATTCGACACTCCCGGGGATGTGCGCGCCGTCGCCTCGGGCACTGTCGGCTGCGTCGAGCCGCCGGGCCACGAGCGTGCCGCCGGCCGGCTCGACGAGCGACCACTCGAGTTCATCCCCCATCGGTTCGGAAAAGTGCACCACGACCGAGTCCACCGCCGCCGCCTCCGGCCGGCAGGTCAGGCGGAAGGCCTGCGCGAGCCGCTCGTCTCGGGCGGCGAGCCGCACATCGACGCCCACATCGAGCGGCGGTCGCCGTTGCACCAGGCGGGCGCGGCGGTCGGCCGCCCGCTCGCCGCCAGGAATCCGGCCACGCAGCGTCCCGGGTTCGACGAGCCGCTCCAGTCGCGCGGGCACGGTAAAGATGCCCACCGGTGTTCCATCGATCTCGACGATGGCCTCGGGCCCGACGTTGAAATCGATGACGGCCGAGTCGGCGGCTTCGCCGTCGAACCGCACCATATCCATGTCGGACGTGCGAAAGTCGCCACCGAGGGGAACGCCCCGCCGATGCCCTGTCACCAACAGGCCCAGGCTGCGCCGGGGTGTCGCCGCCAGCGCCAGACCGATGCGCAGCTGCTCGGCACCGTCACGGCCACGAGTGATCCGCCAATCGATATTGGCGCCGCTGCCGCGGCGGCGCTCCTCCGCATCCGCGGTGAGGTCGAAGGGATCCACCATCTCCACGGCGTCGATGATCCAGCCCGGAGCGACGCGGGCGGTCACCGAAAAGGTTTCACCGGTCACGACGCGCAGGTCGCAGGTGGCCCGGCCGAGCACCTGTCCCGGCGAGAGTTCGACCGTCGTCACACGGGCCACGTCCAGCTGGGGCCTGCGCGGTCGCAACGTGAGCGCGTGTGTCGCCTCTTCAGTTTGGTGCTCGAAGTGCATGATGGCCGGGAGCACGGCGCCGGCTGCGACCGGCGCCGTTGCGGGAGCGGCCGGCAGCGGCCAGCGCGCGGCGATCTCGGGCGTGACCACCCGGCTCTTCTCCACTGCCACACCCACCACGCCGAGCACGGGGTCGATCTCGACGCGGGTGCCGCCGCCCGCCCACGCGTCAGCCGCGGGGCGCACGAACGGCACCAGCCAGGCTGCCGTCGCATCGAGTGGCGAAACCGCGTGCACGAGCAGCGTCGTGCCGCGGCCCACCACGTCCCGCGGCAATTCGATGCGTGCCGTTCGGCCATCCCGCGCCGCGACCCACTCGAGCCGCCGCTCGTCCCCGACGCAGCGCACGGAAACCATCCGCAGGTCGGGCGGCTTTTCGACGACCAGCGGCTCGCCCGTCCAGCCGGCCCTCGGGACCAGGGCCGTCACCACTTCGACGCGGCCGCCACGCACGACGACGTCGCTCCAGGCCGCGACCCGCGCCGGCTCGGCCGCGTCCGTGAGAAAGGCGAGCCCGACGGACGCCGCCGGTCCGAACTCGATCCGCCAGTCACCGTCGTCATCGCGGCTGACGATGGCCTGGCCCAGCGGGACACCGGAGACCGTCGGCCGTACACCCGCCGAAAGCCGGACGACGATGGAGGTCGTCAGCGCCGGTACGATCGGCAACGTGAACGCATTGCCGTTCGACGTCTCCGGCCCCACGCTCACGTCGCACTCGTACGTGCCCGCCTCGGAAATCTTCACGGCCGCCGTGCCGTCGGGTCGGCCGAAGACGACGGCGTCACCGGTGCCCGCGGCCGTCCGCAGCGCACAGCGGCCCGGGCGCACGGCGCCAAGGTCGATCTCACGGAGGGTCTGGGCCACGGTCTCCCCGACGTCAAACGCCACCCGCCCCGACAGCCGGCCCGTTTCGTCCACGGCCAGCACGTACCGGGATCGGTCCGCGAGCATCCGCGGCGCCGCCAGGCCGGCCACCGGCTGCGGACCGAGCCGCGCGACCGCCTGCTCGAACTCCGCGGCGGACATGGGCACGTATCGACCCTCTCCGAGCGGAACGTCCTCCAACCGGCCGCGCGGCACGTGCACGCGCAGGAAGTCGAGCGCCGGCGGATCGGCAACTCCGACCGCAGGCAGCACGGCGCACAGCGTCGCGCCGATCGCGGAGACGAACCAGAGCAGCATGGTCGCGGGACGGCTCATGACGATGAACGCCCCGGTGCCGTCGCGCTGTCGCCGCGAGCCGCCGAGCCGGCGATGATCAGCGACGGGGCGGCGGCCCGTGTCAGGGAACTCGCCGCGGGTGTGGGTGCCGTGGGAATGGTCCAGCGGCTGGAGTTCTCCCCACTGAACCGCTGCAGCGCCCAGGCCATGACGAGGAGGAGCACTCCCGGCACCGCCGCAACCGCGGCGACCGCGGCCACGTCGGGCGCCGCCGCCGCCGCCAGCACCGCCGTCCCCGCCACGGCCAGCAGCGGGGCCGGGCGGCGGAGCGCAGGGTACACGAGGCACACCATGCCGACCGTGAGCACCGCCCCGGAGCAGACCAACACGAGAAACCACAACGGCAACAGCCACGGGGCAGCCGCCCCGGGCCGACCGACGCCGGAATACACGGCGCGTTGGCCGAGTGGCCCGGGTTCGACGCTGCCGCGCAGCGGTTCGTCCGCCGCGGCGGCGGTCTGCACCCACGAGGCGAGGGCCTGGCGCGACACCACGGGCATACGCTCGGGCACCAGGCCGCTCCACCGCCACTGTTGCTGCGAGGTCCACGAGCCGGGCGCCCCGAAGAGCCACTCGTCGGCGCGCGAGTCCACTTCCCAGTAGAACCGGCGTTCGACGACGTCCGCCGCGAACCGCGGTGGCTCGAGCGGCACGCGCACGGGAAGACCGAACCGGGCCGCGAGCCGGTTCCACTCCCCCTGCCGCGCTCCGAACCGGCGGATCTCCAGCAGCCAGCGGCCCGCGTCACCCCGGGGCAGGTCGATCGCGACGCTGCCGTCGGCCCGCGCCGCGGCCACCACGGGTCGGCCATCGAGCCGGATTTCGGCGGCTCCGGCCGGCAACGTCAGTTCGAGACGATCCGCCGATCCTGCGATCGCGTACGTGAAGACGTCGTCCCGGCGGTCGCCGAGCACGGTGGTCCGCAACAATGCGGCGTCGATGACGACGCCGCCGGACGTCGCGCCGCGCCGGACGGCGAGCGCCAACGGCACGACGTCCTGCTGGCGGATCGTGGACCAGACCCGCGACACGGCCGCGGGCTGCGGGCTCGGATCCCGCCGCCACGCATCGCCCCGCACCTCGACGGACCAGCGCTCCGGCGCGTCGAGCGTGACCGTCTGCCGCGTGATCCGCGTCGCCATCGGCAACACGAGCGGCAGATCGTGGGCCACGGTCTCCTCCGGCGGCACCGCCGGCGTCGGTAACGTGTACTGCACGACGAGCTCGCCGGCGCCGAGGAGCTGGCCAGGAAGGATCGCCCGCAACCGCCGCATGTCGGCCGGCACGTCCGCCGCGGCGGCCTCCGGCACCTCGACCGGATCGAGCACCCAGTCCCCCTGCCGCACTTCCAGCGAGCCTCCGGCCACGACCGGTTCCGGCACGAGCAGTTCCACGAACTCGAGCGGCACGTGAAGCACGCGCAGCCGCAGGGTCTCGGTGACCACGGTGGCGGCCTCGTCCATCACCGCCTGCACCGCGACCGTGGCATCGACGCGGCGCGGCAGGTAGCGCCGCGTCGCGGCGAAATCACCCTGGCGGGCGTCGAGCCGGTAGGCAAGCACCACCGCGTCGGAATCGGTCCGCGCCAGTGCGGCGGCTGTCTGCCGGACGAGTCCCTTGATGCGGTCATTGTCCGGCAGGAGCTCGATGTCGCTGTCGGCGCCAACCATGACGGTCGCCGGACCGACGAGCCCCGAAGTCGGCGCCGGCAGACGCCAGGCGAGCCGCTCGGCGTCACGCTCGATCGTCCGGCCACCGCGAATCTCGACGACGGCATTTCCGACGAGCGGCTGGGCAAACGGAATCCGCATCCGCCCCCCCTCCACCGTCACGCCCGCGACGTCGACGGTCGTGGCGGGACCGACCTCGTCGATCGCCCAGCTGGGATCGACGTCGACCATGATCTCGGTCGCCGGCGCGCCGGAGGCGGCGACTCCCAAACGAGCGTACAGCGCCACCCGCTCGGCGGAGACGTCGTAGCGGTATTCCGGCTCGATCACCACGCGGCTGCGACGCGGCAGGACCCGTACCTTCAGCGACGCCGGTTGCATGTCGTACGCGAAGGCCGCCACGAGTCCCGGGCGGCGGCCGGCGGCGGGCGGGTCGACGCGTCGCAGTCCTTCACTCCACACCGCCTGCCAGTCTCCTTCGACGACGAGACTGATCCGTCCCCACTGCCGCCAAGACTCGATGCCTTCGACCGCGAAACCGCCCATTTCGAAGGGCCCAGCCTCCTTCGCGTTGGCACTGCGTTCGAGGGGGCGCTGACACTCCAGCTCGACGACGGCGCCGCCATCGGGACCGCGCACGACGGCGACATCGACGGTAGGCGTCTCCGCGGTGCCCGCTCGACCGACCACCGCTGCCGGTGAGCGAACGCTGCGCAGCGTCGTGCCCGGCGGCAAGGTGATCCGGACCGTCGGCGTCGCGTCCGTCAGGCCGCCCAGCTTGATCCGCGCCTGCGTCACGGCATCACGGCCGTCGATCCTCACGACGCTCTCAACCATCGCCTCGGCCACCGGGGCACGCCCCGCGTCAGCGGCGGGACGCGCGCTGACACTGACGGTCGTCGTGCCAACGACACCGGAAAGCGTCACCTCGGTGCCCCCGGAGTCACGGGGCCGGACCCTCCGCTCGGCCGGCGGCGGCTGCACCACGACCTCGGGATCCGAGCGTGCGGAACGGAGTTCCACGGCCGAGGCCGTGGCCGCCGGCATGTGGAGCACGATCGTCTCGCGCACACCGGGAGCATCGACGGGAATGCGGCCCTCGAGCGCGACGGTGTGCCGCGGTTCCTCGCCGGCCTCGGGAGCCGCGTCGAGCCACGCGCGATAGCCGCGTCCCTCGGGCGCCGCATCGACGAGCAGTCGACCGGGGCCGTCGTGACGCGGAGGCTGGGTCAGAATGAGGCCAGCGCACCCGAGCGGCACATCCACCCAGCCGCGGCGTGCCTGGCGGATCGTGCACACCACGGTGGCCGGACACGTGCCCTCGGCGACCGCGGAGAGGTCGGCCTGCACGCGAATCTCTTCGAGCACGGCCGCTGGCGGCTGGGCCGGGCCGGGAAGCCCTTCTTTCAGCCGCAGCAGTTCGACGAAATCCCGGTAGCGAAACCCGGGCACCGGCACGAGACCGCCCGAGTCGTTCTCCAAATAGAAGATCTCGGGCTTGCGCTCCTCGACAACGGACGCGGCCCCCGGCGCGGTCGGCGGTTGTGCCAACGCCACCACCCCTGCGCAGGCGAGGGCGACCAGGCCGCATGCCGCCGCGATCAGCACGCGGAGCGGGTCGCGCGCATGGTGGGTCTTCATGGTCCGAATCGACCGGGTGACGAGGGGACCGGCGCATCGTGCGCCAATGCCACCGTAAGCCTACCCTGCAACTCGCCGCAGAGCGTGCAAACTGCTCATTTCCCGCAGCCCGTACGACCGTCACAACCGGAACCCACGACCGTCTCGACGGCCGGATCGCGCGCCGCGCCGAGCGCCATCCGCAACTCGGCCATCAGATGTGACGTGCTCGTCACGATGAACGCGGGATCGTCGAGAGGCACGTCGACCCCGGGGGCGGCGAAGGGTTCGACGGTCGCCCCAGCCTCGCGGGCGATGAGCAGACCGGCCGCCGCGTCCCAGCAGGCGATGCGCCGCGCCCAAAAGGCGTGCAAGCGTCCGCAGGCCACGTAGGCGAGGTTGATCGCCGTGGACCCGGTGCGCCGAATCGAATGCGCCCGCGGCACGACGGCCAGGAAGTCGGCGACGGCCGCGGACTCGGTCGACACCTGCGGCGGAAAGCTGACCGCCACGATCGCGTCCTCGAGCGCGACGACGGCCGGCACGCGGAGCCGGCGGCCATCGAGGAAGGCTCCCCCGCCCCGCCGCGCGGCGAAGCATTCGCCGCGAACCGGATCGAAGATGACACCGACCTCGATCGCGTCGTCCACCGCCAGCGCGATCGAGACGCAGTAGGCCGGGAAACCGTGGACGTAGTTGGTGGTGCCATCGAGCGGATCGACGATCCACCGGGTGCCGCGGCCCGCGTGGCCGGCAACGCCCGACGCGGGCTGGCCCGCGCCCGGTTCGGACTCCTCGCCCACGAACCCGTGCTCCGGGAACGCCTCGAGCACGACACGCCGGATCTCCCGCTGGGCCGCGAAGTCGGCTTCGGTGACGAGATCGCGCGGCCCCTTGCTCGACACCTCGAACCGGCCGACCCAATCCTGCAGCACCCGTCCTCCCGCCCGCGCGGCGGCTTCGCAGACGGTCAGCGGATCGGTGGATGGGAGAGGACTCATGATCGTGTCGCAGACGCGGGAAGAGGGACGCGGCGGGAGATTCCCGACCCGAGCATCGTAGCCGATTCGCTCCCGCTACAATCGGCGTCCCGTTCGCAAACCGCGGAGTTGCAGGCCATGCCACGCACCGGATCCCACGCCCCTGCCTGGTCCATCGTCGATCGGACCGCCACGGCGGCCGACGGCGCGCGGATCGAACTCGACGCCCCGGCCCGCGGCCTCGTGCTGCCGACGGGCGGCTCGGTCCTCGGCATCGACCTCCGCACTCCCTGTCGGGCCGGCGACCACTGGATCCGCGGCGACGACCTGATCGCGGTCTACGAGCCGGCCGACGCGCGGCGACTGCGGGCCACGGCGATGTGGCGGCCATTCCACGTGCCCACGGCCGCCGCCTGTACGGCCTGGGAACTCACGCTCTCGGCGCAGACGGCGCTCGTGCAGAGCGACTCGGCGTTGGCCGTGACCGCCGATGTGGCTGGGGGAGACATACGCTGGAGCCGTGACGCCGGCGGCACGATCTGGGCCGGAGGGGATGAGCCAGCCGCGGAAACGACGTGCCTCCTTCTGCGGTGCCGCTCCACGGCCTCCGCCCCGGCGATCCTCATCGCGGCGCATCCGGCGGACGCGCGGCGACTCGTCGTCCGCCGCACTGCTAACGGCCGTGTGGAAGTCTTCTGCTGGCTCTTCTCCTCCGCCATCGAGAAGGGGGTGCTGCTCCGCGGCCGCGTGCTCGCCGCGGTCGGGCCTGCCAAGGACGCCGAGGCCTGGGCCACCAGGCTCCTGTCGGCCTTCGCCGCTGCGCCGCCACCCCTGACGGCGTAAGGCTGCTCCGTCCGAGGAAAAGCCGGGGGCCACGCGGCCTTCAGGAGGAGCTTTTTTCGGCTGGCGGCATTCGGCCGCGTGCCGTTACATTGTCCCCATCTTTCCCTGATTCCCGGCCACGGATCGGCATGGGGTCGCTGCGGCGACCCGCCGGAGTCGGTGCGCGGCCCGCCGGCTTGCCCGGCCACATGGAGGTGTCGCCATGGCCGATCTCGTCTTCGCCTTCGATCCGGCGCTCGACCGACCGCTGCCCGTGCCGGAGGATGCGCCGCCGGCCGTGGCCGAGACGATCGCCGCAGCGGCACGGGAGTCGCTCGGCGCCGCGGCGACCTTCGCCCGCACGTCCCGCGCGGCGGCGCTCGTGATCTGCGGCCGGATGCTCGACCCGAACCGTGCGAGCCCCGCCCAGGCCGCGGCCCTGCGCACGATGGTCGCCGACCTCGCCGCCGGCGGCTGCCGCACGGTGTACGTTGCCGACGACATGTCCACCTGCCATGCGATCTCCCGGATGCTCGGCGAGCCGGCGGGACTGCACTTCGTCACGCCGCTGGCACCGCTCGAACTCGACGTCCACGGACTGCTGGTGGAGATCGCCTCCGCGCACGGCCCAGCCGCCGCCGCGGCCGCGGGTGACCATGACGGGCCGGCGCCGCTCCACCGCCGCATCGTCGTGGGCTGGGACACGTCCCTCTGGCACGCCGAGCGCTGGGACGCGGCTGCGACGCCGCACGCGGCCGTCCATCCCGCACTGGCGGCGGAGCCGTCGCGTCATGCCCCCACAATGCTCACGCCGGCGGCCTTCGCCGCCGCCGCCGCCGCGTCACCCGTCTGGTCGCATCCCGGCACGTTCTGGATCTGGGGCTCGCGTCGCACGCATCACCTGCCCGCGGGCCTGCATCACCTGCCCGCGCTGCAGGCACGTTCCGGCCACGAAGCGAGCCCCGGCGCGTGTTGTGGCCTCACGCTCGTGCATCGCGACGCCGGCGGCCCCGGATCGCTCGCCGCCCCGCACACCGACTGGCGGGCCAGTTGGCAGGAGACGCCCACGCACCGCGTCGCCTGGCGGACGGTGGCGGTCGAGTCGGCGGCCGGCGGCGACGAGGAGCTGGCGACCGCGATCTGGTCGGCGCTCGAGGCCCTGCCGGCCTCGGGGCAGGCCGCCATCGAAATCGTCCGCTGCTCGATCGAGTGCGGCACGAGCGTGGCCCGACGGGTGCGGGTGGCGGAGATCGCCGCCGAGACGCTGGCCCGCGTGCGGCAGCTCTACGACGCCAAGACCTTCCGCATCTGGTGCCGCGAGCTCGTCGCCGATCCGGGCGAGTCGCTCGCGCCGCTGGGCCACGCCCGCTCGGGCAGCCGGCCCGGAACCACCACGTCGTTCTCGTCGGCGCTCGCCGACATCGTGTCCGCGATCGAGCAGTCGCCCGCGCCCGTCATTCCGCCCGACATGGCTCGCGAGGCCGGATGGCTGGCGCTCGAACTCGTCGAATCAACCTGACCCGGTCCCGACCTCGTCCCTCGCCGCACCAGCGGAGGCCCCATGTTCATCGAACGGATCGACGCCGAAAAGTTCGGCGCCCTGACGCGCGTCACCATCGACCGGCTCGGGCCGGGCGTGCAGGTGCTCTACGGCACCAACGAGACCGGGAAGACGACGCTGCTGGAGTTCGTCCGCGCCGTGTTCTTCGGCTTCGAGGGGCTGTTTCGCCGGGGCGTGCTCGATCCGCGGGTCGCCTGCGCCGGCCGGCTCCTGGTCCGCAGCGGGCCGGAGCGCAACCTGATCTCCATCGAGCGCCGGCACGAGGGGCCGCAGATCGGGGGTCTCACGCGCGAGAGCTACGCGGACGACATCGTCGGCCTGGGCGGTGATCACGGCGATCTGATCGAGATCGCCGACATCGACCCGCGGAGCGAAGGCAACCGCCACCGCGTCTACCTCCAGGATCTCGTCGGCGGCATCGACGAGACCGCCTTCACGAGCGTCATGGCCTTCGGCCTCGACGAACTGCACGAACTGCGGACGCTCGAGCCCGAGGGGTGTGGCAGCCGGCTCTACGAGCTCGCCAGCGGCCTCGATCGCTCGAAGGTGGCCCGCGTGCTCGGCCATCTCCGCGACGCGATCGCCCGGCTCGACTCGACCGACCCGGCGGTGTCGCCGATCCGGGCGCTCGAGACGCGGCGGCAGGAGGCGCTCGACCGGCTCGCGGCGCTCGACGCCCCGGCGGTCGCGGCCGGCGGCCTGTGGGCTGAACTCGCCCATCTCGACGCCGAGATCCGGGCCATCGAGGTGCGAATCGCCGCGGCGCTGCACGACGAAGCAGTGGTGCGGGGCGTGCTGCCGCTGGAGGGACTGCACGCCGCCTGGCGCACCACCGCCGCCCGGCTGACGGCGCTCGAGTCGGCCCCCCTGCTCCACCCCGACCGCGATGCGTGGCGGTACGCGGCCCGGAGGCTGAAGCGTTTCGAACGCCGCGCCGCACTGCGCAAGAAACGCCGCGGCAAGCTGGCCCGCCTGCTCCGCGAGCTGCCCGGCGAGACCGCCGTCTGGCGGCACCGCGCGGCGGTGACCACGCTGTGCGAGGAGCTGCCGCGGCTCGAGCGGCTCGCCTCCGACGTGGCCCGGGCGGAGGCCCACGCCCGGCTCGCGGCCCGCCGCTTCGGCGAGCAGGTCGGCATCGCGGGGCTGACACGCGTGGTGCCGATCGCGACGGCCCTCAACGACGCCGACGCGCTCCCCGACGTGCTCCTTCCGGAGGGCTTCGCGCTCTCCTTCGGACCGCTCCGCGCCCGGGCCCGCGAATGCGCCCGCGCCTCCCGCGAGGTTACCGATGCGAAGAAGGCGCTCGCCGTGGCCCGCCGCGACCACGACGACACCCGCGGCTCCGTGAAAGGCGCGGGCTCTGCACTCGGCGGCCTGACGATCGCCGCGGCGATCGAGCAGGCGAGCGACAAGGTGACCACGCTTCGCAAGCGAATCACGGCCGGCGAGCAGCTTGCCGAACTCGATCGCTCCGTGGTGACCCTGGAACGCGAGGTGGCCGCGAGTGTCGAGGGGCAGCTGCTCCCCATCCCCTGGCTCGTCGCGCTGGGCGCCCTGTTCGTCACCGGTGCGGGCATGCTGCTCTCCGGCCTGCTCCTGCCCGCCGACGTGACCGGGTCGCTCGCCTACGCGCTGGCCGCGCTCGGCCTGGCGGGTACCGGCCTGGCATCGGTCACGACCTGGTCGCTCGATCGCACCGCCGCCGCGCGGCTCGACACGGCCCGCCGTCAGCACGACATGGCCAAGAAGCAACGCGAGGAACTGCTCGCCCAGTGCGGCCTGCTCGACCGCAAGATCCCCGCCGACGCCATCAACACGCTCGATCGGCGGCTCGCGATGGCCCAGGCCGAACTCGACCGCCTCGAGGAACTCGCCGCCCGCGAGGGATCCGTGCATCTCCTCGGCGACAAGGTGACCGTGGCCGAGCAGGCGCTCAAGCGGGCGCTCGACGAACGCCGCGCCGCCCGCGGCCGCTGGCGGCGGGCCCTCGAGCATCGCGGCCTGCCGCCCACGCTGTCGCCCCGCGAGGTGCGTCAGATCGCCACGCACCGCCACACCCTGCTCACGCTCGACGACGACCGCCGCCGGCTCTCCGAAGAGGCTCGGCACAAGCGCGAGGAACTGGCCGCGGCCGGCAAGCGGATCGACGAACTGATGGTTGAATGTGAGCTCGTGCCCGAGTCCACGCCCCTCGACCACCTCAAGCTCTTGCAGGAGCGGCTCGACGCCGAGAAGGCCGCGATCCGCCGCCGCGGCTCGCTCACGCGGCGGCTGGAGGCGGCCCGCCGCCGCCATCGCCACGCCGTGCGGCAGGTGAAGGTCGCGGAGCGGGCCGCGCGCGAGTTCTTCACGCGTTGGGGTGTGACCACCGAGAAGGATTTCCTGGCGAAGGTCGATCGCCGCCCCGAATACGAGCAGGCCCGTCGCGACGCGGAGATGGCCGAGACGGCCTGGCTCGACGCACGACGGAGGACGACCGAGCCGGCCGACGTCGAGGCGTGGCTGGTCGACACCGCGCTGCCGCTCGAACGACGGCTCGCCGACGCCGGCGCCGTCACCTCGCGGCAGCGGTCCGCGCTCGCCGCCGCCCAGGACCGCCGCCGGGCCGTGGCCGCCCGCGTCGACGCCGCAGCCAAGGACCGCTGCACGGAAAGCCTGCAGGCCGAACTCGCCGACGTCGAGGAGCGGCTCGGCCAGCAACTCGATCGGCGCCGCGTGCTGGAACGGGCGCGGATCCTTCTCGAGGAAACCCGGGCCGCGGTGGCCCGCGACCACCAGCCGCCGGTGCTCCGCGAGGCCTCCCGCTGGCTGGCCCGGCTCACCGAGGGCCGCTACGCCTCGATCACCACGGCGATCGACGAGGCCCGGCTCGAGGTCCACGATGCCGACGGCGCCATCTGGAATCCCGAGCGGCTCAGCCGCGGCACGCGGGAGCAGGTGTTCCTCGCCCTGCGGCTGGCGTTGATCCGCGACCTCGGTCGGCACGACGTCAGCCTGCCGATCGTGATGGACGACGCGCTGGTGAACTTCGACGATGCTCGGGCCCGGTCGGCGGCCCGCGTGCTCGTCGAGTTCATCGCCGAGCAGGCGTCGGACCGGCAGATGCTCGTGCTCACCTGTCATGAGCACGTCGCGAAGACGTTTCACGAGGCCGGGGCCCACGTGCGGTCGTTCTCCGACCCGCGGCCGATCTGGAGCCGCGAGCCGGCGCCGCGGCCGCCCCGCGTGGCCGTGCGGCCCGAGCCCGCTCCGGTCGTCATCGAGCCTGTCGCCGCCCCCGAACCGATCGTCGCCGTGGCGCCCGCGCCGCCTGCAGACGGTGGCGACCTCTGGCCCGCCGAGGCGTTTTTCTTCGGCGGCGAGGCTGCTCCATCAGCCGCTCGGGCCGCGCCCCGCCGAGCTGCGAGTCGCGGCGGCCGACGACGCCGCTAGAGCGCATCTCGTTTTGCTGTAGCGACGAGTTGGCAGTTTGCGTGAGGGAGGCGAGGGGGTCGGCGAACGCTCGACGAGCGTGTGGCCGCTGCGGCCACAGCGAGAAGACTTTTGCCGCCCCCGAGCCGGTGCGACACCAAACTCGGATGTTTACGCCCGCACGTAGCCGCGTTGCACGCCCTCGATGTAGCGTTGCCGCATCGAGCCGAGCAGCATGCCGAGATAGGCGTTGGCGCCGAGCGACAGAAAGAGCGCGATCAGGCTGCCGATCAGCCACGGCCACGGTCGTTCGACCTTGGCCGCGGTTGCGAGCGGCTGGGCATCGACCAGCGTGGCCGCCGGAGCCGCGGTGGCCACCACCGGCGCCGGCCGCCGCGGCCGCTTCGCCGCCTCGATCACCGATCGCTCCACCGCGGGCGGCCAGTTGTCGGCCACGTAGATCTTCACGCGGCGCACGTCCCGAGCGTCATCCGGCACGTCGCTGGTGAACTGGTAGGGGCTGGCGTTGCGCACGAGGTCGGGCTCGACCCGCACGAGGTACTCGCCGCCGCCGTCGTCCTGCGGCACGTAGGCCGCCTCGATGCCCGTCGCCAGAAGTCCGGCCACCAGCAGCACGCATTCAACGATCATGAATCTCGCCCTCCGCGGAATCGCAAACCGTCACGATTTCACCTTCCCGTCCCCCTTCCGTGCAACTCCGCCCTGGATCGTGGGCGGGTCACCGGACCAGGTCCCGTGTTTTTCGGCCCCGGCAGACGTTTCCGCCGCCCGGGCCATCCCTCCCGACAGGCTGTCGATTTCCAGTTGCAGCATGGAAAGGGCCGCCTGGAGGAAGGCCACCGCGATCGGTCCGACGAAGATCCCGATCGGCCCCAGCGCGCCCACGCCGCCGAGCACGCTGAGCAGCGCCAGCAGCGGGTGGAGCTTCGACTGCCCGTGCAGGACGATCGGCTTGATGATGTTGTCCACGGTGGAGACCACGCACAGCCCCCAGAGCGCGAGGCCCGCCGCGGCCCACGTGTTCTTCACGAAGAACAGCAGGTACAGGCTCGCCGCCCCCCACACGGCCGCGGCGCCGACGAAGGGCACGAGGGCTCCGAAGAACGTCAGCAGCGTGAGGAGAAACACGTTGCCGAGGCCGACGAACGAGAATCCGAACCCCGCCAGCACGGCCTGGACGATCGCCGCGAGCAGCGTGGAGCTGACCACGGCGCGGCTCACCTCCTCGAACTCGCGGAGCAACTGCCACTGGTATCGGACGTCGAGCGGAACCAGCCGCATCACCGCCTCGAGCATGCGGCGGCCGTCCGCCAGGAAGTAGAACAGGCTGACCGTCATCACGATCAGGCCGATCAGCAGCTTGGCGACCGCGACGGGCGCCCGCGCGGCGATCGGGCCGATCCATTCCTCGGCCAGTTTCTTGAGCTCCGCATTCACGCTCTCGGCCGTGATGTGGAGGCCGGTGGCCTCGTTGAAGCTCGCCACCAGCCCGTCGAGCACCTTCGGGTCGAGCCGCATGCCGTCGGGGCTGCGGAGCATCGCCGCGGCGTCGCCGCCGGCGCGGACGACCAGCAGCGTGAGCGGCACCAGCACGATGAGGAGCACGAACGCCGTCGTCAGGCCGGCCGCCGCCCACTCGGGAATCTGGAACCGCTCCCGCAGCCAGCGGTGCAGCGGCCCGAAGATCACGACCAGCATGGCCGCCAGCAGCAGCGGCAGGAGAAAGCCCGACATCACCCGCAGCGAGAGCAGGCCGAACACGGCCACGAGGCCGAGGATCACGCCGAACGACACGAGTCTCGTCATGCAGGCTTTCCCATCGCGGCGCCGGTGCGGCTCCACGGCGGCAAGTCTACGCGGCCGCGGCGAACGGCGTCAGCCGGCGGCCTGCCCCGCGTGTGGCGGCCCGTGCGGTCACCGCCGGTCAGCCCGTCTCCGCTGGCCAGTACCCCGGCACCGGCGCCTCGGCGACGACCTCGCCGCCGCCGTCCGGATCGCGATACCGAATCCGCTCCGCGTGGAGCGCGATCGGCGGCTCGCGGGCGGCGGCGTCCGCTGCGCCCGACCAGAGCGTGTCGGCGGCCGCGTCGTACATGAGATCGCCGACGATCGGCAGCCCGCGCGACGCCGCCTGGACACGGAGCTGGTGCATGCGGCCGGTGAGCGGCTCGAGCCGCAGCAGCAGTCGGGCGTGACCGCCTGCGGGCGGCACCTGCTTCAGGAGCCGGACCCGCGTGACGGCCTCGCGAACGTGCGGCGAGTCGGCCGCGGCCAGCCGGGCCCGAGCTTCCTCGGGAACCTTTTCGATGAAGTCGCGCCATTCGACCGGCTCCGCAGCGATCGCGACCATGCCGCGCGGCTCGACGACCGCCCGATACTCCTTGCCGACCTCACGCCGCTCGAACTGCCGGGAGAGCTTCCGTGCCGCCCGCGGAGTCGCCGTCATCAGCAAGACCCCCGACACGGCTCGGTCGAGACGGTGCGGCACGCCCACGTAGCCGCCGGCCGCGGCCCCGTGCAGGAGCCGGCGGAGCCACGACTCCACCGACTCGATGCCCGGCGGCGCCTGGGTGGCGAGGCCGGCCGGCTTCGCCACCGCGAGTACGCCGGAGCGTTCGAAGAGGAGCGTGGGAGCGTTCATGAGTGAGCATTCTGCCGTGTGCCGACCGGGCTGGCGTCCCCGCCCCCCGGCCCCCTGCCGGGAGGTGTTGAGCAAGCCCAAAAGTGGTACCCTCTTTGGCCCAGTCAGCGGAGGTGCCGCCGATCCGGATTGCGAAGGAGCAGGATACTATCTGTATGGCCATCACGGTGTTGATCGCGGACGACCACGAGATCGTCCGTCACGGACTTGGCAGCGTGTTCAAGAACTCGGACGTGCGCGTCGTCGGCGAAGCGACGACGGGGGACGAGGCCGTGCGGATGGCCCGCCGGCACAAGCCCGATGTCATCCTGCTCGACGTGCGGTTCGGGGCCGAGGACGGGCTCGACGCGATCAAGCGGATTCGCTCCGCCGCGCCGAACACCCGGGTGATCGCCTTCTCCGCGTTCGACAACCCGACCTATGTGGCCCGGGCCGTGTCGGCCGGGGCCCACGACTATCTCCTCAAGACGGCCACGCGGGCGGAACTGATCCATGCCGTGAGCGACGCGGCGGCCGGCGCCGCTCCCACCCGGGCCGGCGAACTGCGGCGCGTCGCCACGTCGATGGCCAGCAAGGAACTTCCGGCCGACACCGACGTGCCGCTCACGCCGCGGGAGACGCAGGTGCTACGACTCGTCGCCATGGGGCTCTCGAACCGCGAGATCGGAGACGCCCTCGAGATCAGCATCGAGACCGTAAAGGAGCACGTGCAAAACCTGCTTCGCAAGGTCGAACTCAACGACCGCACGCAGGCCGCCGTCTGGGCCATTCGGCACGGGCTCGCCTGACACCCCCCCACGTGGGCTGAAGTGGCGGGGCAGGCGGTCGAGTGCTACCATTCGAAGGATTGAACGCCCCGCCGATCGACCGCTTCGCGGTCCGCGATCTCCGCCCATCAGGCTGGTGATCGGCGACGCGGGTAACCCCGAGGAAAGAGTTCCATGGGTTGCTCGAAGCCCTGGCACGCCCGGCTCCGTGGGGCCGCGACTGCATGGTTTTTGCTTTCCGGAGCACTGGCGGCCCAGGCAGCCTCGGACGAGGCGGCGACCATCGATTTCAACCGTGATATCCGACCGATCCTGTCGGAAAACTGCTTCTATTGTCATGGCCAGGATCCGGCCAAGCGGGAGGCCGGGCTGCGGCTCGACGATCGGGACGCCGCCGTCGAGGCCGGGGCCATCGTGCCCGGCGATCCCGGGGCGAGCACGATGCTCGAGCGGATCCACTCGACGGATCCCGACGTCCAGATGCCGCCCCCCGACTCGAATCGGCGGCTCTCCGACGCCCAAAAGAGCCTGCTCGACCGGTGGATCAAGGCGGGGGCGGCATACCAACCGCACTGGGCCTTCAACCCGCCGGCGCGGCCCCGGCCTCCGGCGGTGCAGCAGGAGGGGTGGGTGCGAAACGACGTCGATCGGTTCGTGCTCGCGGCGATCGAGCAGGCGGGCCTGGCTCCGTCTCCCGAGGCCGACCGGGCCACGCTGATCCGTCGGCTCCACGCCGACCTCGTCGGCCTGCCACCGACCCCGGAGGAAGTGGACGCTTTCATCGCCGACCCTCGGCCCGATGCTTACATGGTGCTGGTCGACCGGCTGCTCGCCTCGCCCCACTACGGCGAGCGGATGGCCCTGCCCTGGCTCGACGCAGCCCGCTATGCCGACTCCAACGGCTTCCAGCAGGACGGCGACACCTGGCAGTGGATGTGGCGCGACTGGGTGGTCAAGGCCCTCAATGCCGACATGCCGTTCGACCGCTTCTCGATCGAGCAGCTGGCCGGCGACCTGCTGCCGGATGCGACCGCCGACCAGAAGATCGCCAGCGGCTTCAATCGCAACCATCTGCTCAACGGCGAGGGGGGCGCGATCCCCGAGGAGCAGCGGTTCAACAATCTCTTCGATCGGGTGGACACGACGAGCACGACGTGGCTGGGCCTGACGATGGCCTGCGCGCAGTGCCACGACCACAAGTACGACCCGATGACCCGCACCGACTACTACGGCCTGCTCGACGCGTTCAACCGCGTGCCCGAGTCGGGCCGGCCGACCAGGTTTTCAGCCCGCATCCGCGTGGCCCCGCCGGTCCTGGAACTCCCGTCGGCGGAAAACACGCGGCGTCTGGCCGAACTCGAGGCGTCCATGAAGGCCGACGAGGCGGCCGCGAAACCGGTGCTGGACGCCTTGTTCGACGCGTGGAAGAGCGGCCTGTTCGCCGACGGAAAGCCGGCCGACGGCGAGGAGCTGCCGCGAACCCTGCCGCCGCTGCTGCTCAAGCCAGAGGCCGACCGGACCGCCGAGGAACAAGAAACCATCGACCGGGAACTGCGGCAATTCTTCGACGCCAAGGTCAAGAAATCGCTCATCGAGAAACTGCCCCAGGCCCAGGCGTATGACGCCGCCAAGAAGGCCTACCAGGAGTACAAGGGAGACCAGATTCCGCGGGTGATGGTGATGAGCGACGACCAGCCGCGGGATACGAAGATCCTCGATCGCGGCGACTATCTCTCCCCGGTCGGCGAGAAACTCGTCTTTCTGCCGCCGGCCTTCTTGCCGCCGCTGCCCGAGGGATTCCCGCGCAACAGGCTCGGCCTGGCGAAGTGGTTGTTCCTGCCGGAGCATCCGCTGACCGCCCGGGTGCAGGTCAATCGCATGTGGCAGCAGTTCTTCGGCACGGGCATCGTGAAGACGACCGAGGACATGGGGGTGCAGAGCGAGTATCCGCGGCACCTGGCCCTCCTCGACTGGCTGGCCGTCGAGTTCCGCGAGCGGGGCTGGAGCCAGAAGCAGATGCACCGCCTGCTCGTGACGAGCGCGACCTACCGGCAGGCCAGCCGGGTGACCGCCGACCATTTGGCCAAGGATCCGGAGAACCGCCTCCACGCCCGGGCGAGCCGGTTCCGGATGCCCGCGATGGTGCTCCGCGACGTGGCCCTCGCCGCCGCCGGCCTGATCGACCTGCGGATCGGCGGCCAGCCCGTCTACCCCTATCAGCCCGATCAGATCTGGGAGGCGCTGGCGATCACGCAGGAGCGTGACTTCACGTATCCGGCGTCGCACGGCCCCGATCTCTATCGCCGCAGCCTGTACACGTTCTGGCGGCGGACGGTGAGCCCGGCCAACATGTTCGACACCGCGAACCGCCAGACCTGCACGGTGCGGGCGAGCCAGACGAGCACCCCGCTGCATGCCCTGACCACGCTCAACGACCCGACGTGGGTCGAGGCGGCACGGGTGCTGGCCGAGCGAAGCATGCTGGCCGCCGGTGATCTCGACGGCCGGCTCACCCACGCGTTTCGGCGGGTGCTCGGCCGGAAGCCGACGGCATCCGACCTCGACGCCCTGAAGCGGATGCACGACCGCCAGGCGGCGATCTACGGCGTCGATCGAGATGCCACGAAGCAGCTGCTGGCGGTGGGCGAAAGCCCGCGTGACACGGCGCTCGATCCGGCCGCCCACGCCGCCCTGACGAGCGTCTGCCTCGCCATCTTCAACCTCGACGAAGCCCTGACCCGGGAGTGAAGCCATGACCGACCTCCATCTGCTCAACGCCGCCCGCGTCACGCGCCGTCGGTTGTTCGGATCCGCCGGGCTGGGCATCGGTTCGGTGGCGCTCGCATCGCTCCTGCGCCGCGATACGCAGGCTGCGGCCTCGACGGGGCCGGCAGCGAGGCGCGGCCAGCCCGGACTGCCGGACCTCCCCCATCACGCGCCCAAGGCCAAGCGGGTGGTCATGCTCTGGCAGGGGGGCGGGCCTTCGCACGTCGATCTCTTCGACCCCAAGCCCGCGCTCATCGAGCGGGGCGGGCAAGACATTCCTGCCAGCGTCCGGGGCCAGACGCGGCTTTCCACGATGTCGAGCGGCTACGCGAAATGGCCGGTCGTCGCGCCGATCAAGCCGTTCCAGAAGTACGGCGCGTGCGGCATGGAGATGACCACGATGCTGCCGCGGATCGGCAGCCTCGCCGACGATCTGTGCCTCGTCCGCAGCATGAACACCGAGGCGGTGAACCACGCTCCCGGCGTCACGTTCTTCCTGTCGGGGGCCCAGGTGCCGGGCCGG
>Ga0315902_10002874_pt1 | contig 26267 bp, 19 predicted proteins | sample LakEriMetagenome_9_FD_203523 | JGI IMG/M metagenome (GOLD analysis project Ga0315902, IMG submission 203523) | Freshwater fungal communities from buoy surface, Lake Erie, Ohio, United States - Buoy 12 MA117 | ecosystem: Environmental > Aquatic > Freshwater > Lake > Lake biofilm | place: USA... | reverse complement strand
TCCTTCAATACGCGATTAGCGTGGGCAAGAAGCTCTGAACGATGCTCTGTGTAGAAAGCACCGAGCTCTGCGACGGTCCACACGCGAGGACCTGCAGAGGCTGCAGACTTCTTAAATGCCACTTTGGGACTTCCTTCTTAACCGGTTTTGTACTTCAGTGACACCCGTCGGTGCCTCTATAACCTTCTACGAATCCTAGCCTAGATTGTAGCGGAGATAGGACAAAACGGACATTTTAGAAATTCATGGTTACTTGGATTTTAGATCTACCCCCCTTTGATTAGGGTTTTGTTGCCTCAACAGCCATCTGACTCCAAGCGTCTGATTTCCCAACCCTGGACTCCAAATTAGCCAGGGTTGGGGTGGCGGATAAACCAGGTGCAAACTTTGTAACGTGAGAAAACCCTGCCGATTCCAACAACAATTTCAATGAGTCAAAGTCGTAAATCATTCCTTTATGGTGCCCAAATGCGGCGTAAGTAATCCGAAGTAAATCACTCGGTGTTCGGATATCTAAATTGTGCTCGGTCAGATCTTCAGCGATCTGCACAACATCCTCTGGCAACCCTTCTAGATATTTGGTTGCTATCGATTTTAAGTCAGGTGTCGTTATTCGCAAGATCCCCCCTGGCGACAACGCATCGTATGCTCTGGCGACTAGTAAAGCCCCGGATTCTCTGTCTAGATGCTCTATCACGTTATCCGCAAAAATGTTTTCGCAACATTCGCTTCCGTAATATTTGGTTGCATCCAAAAAATTCTTAGCTAAAATTTGGTAATTAGTCGAAAGCCACCCGTCTAAAACTCGAGATTCACCTATGCAAATCCTTACCGGACTTTTTAATGAGCTTATTTTTATCACTGATAGCTGATGTCTAAAAGAGAACACACGTAACAAAATTCCCGAACTATTGATTCTATGGAGTATTCTATGGACAGAATTTCTAAGCTCCTTGGGAAGTTTTTTCCAAAGTTTATGCATTCGACTTCTCTCTATTAGGGTGAAGACACTCACTTCATATTTTGGATCAGCTTGATGAGGTGCTGATCTAATTTCTGAAAAATCCTAGTTGGGATGCGATTAATTCCGTATGGGAATAATAGACTAACCTTCAGTTGGCTAGTTCTGGAATCTACGTAGCCGATGACTGAAGAGGTTTCAGAATCCCCGTGATTAACAACTCCTTTCCTAAGTACATAAAACTTACACCTTGAATGAGGCCAGTCGGCAACCATAGAACTCTTTTTTGAATTTGAAACCAGCGCTGCCGCTGCTTTCGGCGTCATCGCGGTGGCAACCGCTAACGGTGCATCAGAAAAAAGTGGGTAGTAAAACTCCCTCAATTTCCCAAGGGAGCTATCAGGTTCGTTCATAAAGTATGAAACTAAAGAGAGAATTCGTGGCTTATTCAATTTCTTTTGTAGGAATTGAGATGAATAGTAATAGAGCCGATCTAAATCACTGATTCTTGCGTCATCCTCAAGAATTATTCCCCCGAAATCAGACTGTGAAATGATCGCGCGTGCGCGCTGATGTGACACAGCGCATGCCCGCTCACTTTGGGAAAGACTACGACCATAATTTCTATTTTCACTTTTTAAGGAGATTTCTGTTGGTTCACCCATACTTTGCCCCATTGTGGCATCGATTTGAGTAACCACGAATCTAGTGTCGCCTTTAAGTCTATCTAACAGCGGCTCAACTCTTTTGGATTGAGGGGTTGTTATAATCACTACTGGCAAAATATACATAAGAAGATGTTACATTTACTTATTCTTAAAATCTACCTTAAGACTATTATGTTTTAAACAGAAGAATTTGAGTTCAATTAAATGTGCGATCATATTTTTGAATTTTGGTTGATTCCACGGCGCAAAGACCGAAACTTAATTAATTTAGTCAGTTTGATTCAATCTTTAATCCCAAGTAATTTCGATTGAGTTTCGAACTCTGGAATTTGAGATCTTACTTCGGACATGGTTCCTTCTGCAAGAATTTTTCCATCAGACAAATAAATGATTTTATCTGCAGTTGTTATTGTTGAAAGTCTATGTGCAACAACTACTAATGTCATCTTATCTCTTAATTGTTTCAATGAGTTTGCTAAAACTTGTTCAGTTATTGCATCGAGGGCACTTGTAGGTTCATCCATAACCATTAATTCTGGCTCCGAATAGAGAGCTCTAGCTATCCCAATTCTTTGTCGTTGGCCGGCACTAAGCCTGCTACCGAGCTCACCTACGTGCGCGTTAACTCCAAACTTTAATGCAGCTACTAAATCTTCCAAATTAGCGAGCTCGATCGCTTTCCACAGTTTATCTTCAGACAAAGCTTCTCGACCGAAAGTGATATTTTCTCGTATCGTGCCGTCTATTAAAACTGTGTTTTGCGGAACGTAGCTAACTTTCCCTGGCCAGAGGCTAAAAGCAATAGCTGGATTTTTCGAGGAGATTGTGACGGTTCCTTTTTGGGGCTTATTCAACCCGAGCAGAACATCCATGAGAGTGCTTTTGCCTGAACCAGATGGGCCTACAACCGCAACAAAACTTCGGTTTGGAATTCTAAGGTTGATACCATCAAGGGCTTTGCGCTGCGCATTCGGGTAGTAAAATTCAACTCCGTTTAATTCTACTGTCCCTTGAAAGTCTCCCGCGATTTCTTCTGATCGGGTCTTGAAACCTTGTTCTTCGGTTTCTCTATATAATGTCAAAACGGGGTAAATGTATGCAAGATTTGCTCTAATCATCAGTGAGCTTTGCTGAACTCTGAGTGCGGCTGGCGCAAGTCTTCCTCCAGCGGCCAAGAATATGGTTAATGTTGTAATTGCGTGTATTGCATCATGCATCACGAATTGGATGGCAGAAATTATTAGCGCCCCACTCACTAGCGCAATTTCAAATACGTATTTAGAAATGTATGGCATCACACTCAACTCTGCCAATGCTTTCAACTGCTTTTCTCTGAGTTGGGAAAATTCCTTGATACGTGACCCGATCAAATCTGCTGTTTTAAGAAATCGCATATTCTCTAACGTTATAATAAATGAATTATTTGTTTCGACGAATAGCTTCGAATTGACTGCCCCTAAGCTCGCTGCCTTGTTTTTCAAAAAACTGAAAAGCAAATAGCCCAAAATCCCAAAGAGCAGAATTGAAATAATCGCCGTTGTAGCATCGACAATTATTAGCGCAGTCACAATCAATGACAGACTCACAGCGTCTGCAAAGACGAGGATTAAGCTCCCTGCAACATCTAGCGCCGCCTTATTGCTGCCGTTAGTAACTATGAATAGGGATTCTTGTCGGGCGATTGCTTCAATTCCAGCTAAATCTTTTCTTAGAATTTTCTTAAGTAGAGTCGTAGATAATTCGGCTCCCTCTCTACCTAAAAAATGAAAAATACGAGAAGATATAATGAACGATGATAAACTTTTCAGAATTAGACAAAAGCCTGCGATAACAGCGAGGACACTTACCTGCAAAGTTAAGCCGTGATTTTCTAATCCAAAAATTCTTAACACTTGCAGTGTCATAGGGTTTAATTCGCTCGAGAGCGTCACCCCTCGAAGAGCAATTGATCCGATCACCCCGATAAGCGCAATTCCAATTAAATCGAGTATCCCTGTGAGGGCTTGAACAAGAGCAAACTTAAATAACGTTTTCTTGTGGTCGCGCGAGATGAACGACAAGACTTCCCTTGCTTTATTCAAAAAACTGAACAGGTGATTTAATCTTTGTGCTAACAAAAAGTGGCTCTCTTTCAAAAAATTAGGTTTTTCCTCAATATTGTTAACCTTCGCCTTCGCCTTCGGTAGTATAGCGGAGTGGTTCCTCCAAATAAGCGTGTTTTGGTCACTGGCGCAGCCGGCTTCATTGGCGCTTCTATCGCGTCTCGGTTAATAAAAAAGGGGCTGGATGTACGCGGTTTAGACAATTTCTCTGACTACTACCATCCCGGTTTAAAACATCATCACACAAAAAAACTTGGATTAGAAAATTTTATTTCTGATTTAGATATTTGTAATTATGAAGACTTGTTGCGACTTTATGCAAGTTTCGCACCCGATGTAGTTGTACATTTAGCTGCCCAGGGCGGTGTGCGAGCAAGTGAAAGTAATCCCTTACCGTATATTCAAACTAACCAATTTGGATTTTATAATCTCCTTAGACTCAATGAGGAGTTCGGCGTAAAAGAATTTATCTACGCCAGCAGCAGCAGCGTTTATGGGGAAGGATTGCCTACACCGTTTTTGGAGAGTATGTCGCTTCCGGGCCCAAAGAGTTTGTACGCTGCGTCCAAAGTTGCTAATGAGTTAATGGCTGAGAATTTCTTGCTCAACGCGGATCATCGGCGTATTGGCTTACGTTTTTTTACGGTGTACGGACCTTGGGGGAGACCAGACATGGCGATTTCAAGACTTTTGTCCTCTGCCCTTATAAATCGAGAATTTGTCTTAACGGCAAATATGGATTTAGTCAGAGACTTTACTTATGTCGAGGATGTCGCTGATGTTGTCGAAGACTTAATTGACTTGGATAAACAAGATTTTAGCCAGCACACAATTTTTAATGTGTCAGGAGAATCGCCTAGAACAATGGGTGAATTGATTCAGATTTGTACAAATTTGTGTTTTGGATTAAGAGTAGTGCAAGGCGATAGAAATAAGTCTGACGTATCTGTGACACACGGTTCAAATGAAAAATTGAAAAACTTTGGTGTGAGGGTTCCTCGCACCTCACTCGAAAAAGGAATTGAGGCAACTTCCCTCTGGATCGCTGATGCGGAAAATGCCGATATTCTTGGCTACCTTGCGTGATCTGATGCATTACACGGTTGTGGTTACTATGTTTAACTGTCAAGATTCACTAAAAAAGGTTTTGGATGGAATTCAATCACTAGCCCCCCCGCCATCTGAAGTTATTTTTGTTGATGACGCTTCAAGCGATGATTCCGTAAAAATCGTGCTTGGATTTCAATCTAATCTAGCCAATGTTTACCTAATCCAAAATGATGCGAATATGGGGCAAAGCTATTCAAGAAATTTAGGTGTGAACAAAGCAACCAACCCTTACATTATTTTTATGGATGATGACGATTATTCTTGTCCTGATCGTGCAGAGATTCATTTAGCAGCCCTTGCCAGCGGTGCGGATTTTTCTTATGTCTCCTCAATGAAAATTTATCAAGGTGAATACTTTTTGAACGCCAGAAACGATGACTTTAGATCCTCGTCAGACTCGGTTACTCCATTGATCAAACACCTCACGACAAACGCACGTTTTAAGGATTTCAAAAATATTTATGCACCAAGTTGCACTCTGGCAGTACAAAAGAAATCATTCGGAAACATAAACGGATTCCGAGAAGATATGAGGCGACTCGAAGACATAGAACTAGCCTGTAGGGCGCTAACGAAGGGTTTAATTCTAGATTGGTCGTCTAGTATTGCTGTTGAAAGAAATGACACCAGTGGGAGTGACAAAACAGCCAAAGCCAATTTTGCCGGCGAACTGGCTGTTTTAGAATCGGTAAAGGAAATTATTGGTGATAGGGAATACTTTATTGCCAAACAGATGGCTATTTTTAGAATGTACTACTTTCAACATGACTGGTCGAAGATTTTTTTAAAGTCATTTCAACTTTTGTTTATTATATTTCTTTATCCTCCGAAAATCCTCTCGATTATCAGAAGAGTTATGCATGATTTTGCTCAAAGATTTTAAGATGAGAAATCGTACAGGTGTGATTGTGGTTGATAGCCAAGATTCTGGATTATGGCGTTCAGCTATCGCTCACTCAAAGAATAATAGTGTCCGGGTAATCGCCGCAACCGAGTACTTCTCGGGCCGTGCGTTGGCCAAGGCGATAATACAGACAAGGCCGCAATATATTATTTTTTCTTGGCGCCCAGCTTTTGATGCTGTTGTGTTCGTTAATGGGCCAAGAGGTGTGATTAAGTCAACCTCAGCCGCAATCTTCCTGCTAGTACCAGACCATGTTGGACTTGACTTTATCTCCGATGAAGAACAGGAAAGAATACTCGTCAGTGATGGTTTACTGGTTACCTCGGAAATTTTAAAGAGGGAATATCTAGAGTATTACAAGGTGGAAAACATTCAAATACTCCACGATTTGCCTGATTTTGCCCAAATAGATGAAATTAAATCCAGATTTATTGGCCGAAAAATCAACAAGATTATTTGGGTTGGAAACAGCGCTTGGGGTAAGCGTTTAGGATATAAAGATCATAAGGGATTACACAGATTTTTTCTTCCTGCAATGAAGGCACTACAATCCATAGATGATTCATTAGTGTTTGAAGTTATTGATAGTGCGCGGAAGAAGCTACCTCATGAGAAAGTTTTACAGTTGGTCCAAGAAGCCTCGTGTTTGGTTATAACTTCGGATTCAGAAGGTACCTGCCTGCCAATATTAGAAGCTGCTGCACTCGGTACGCCGGTAGTAACCTTCGAGGTTGGCATTGCGAATGAACTATTCTACGGACATCTTCGTTCGCAAATTTCAAAGCGTGAACTAAGTGCACTTATTCAAGCAGTACTAAATTGTCTCTCTAATTTGGAATCCGTATCCAAAGTTACTGCTTCACGGATGGACGAATTTCGACAAGAAATTGAGATTGAGTTAGGAAATTTGAAAATACCAAAAAGTACAGATGGAAAATGGAGAAGCTCTAAACAGAAATATTCTTGGCGGAAAAGTCTAAAATGGAAACTCAGATGGGTAAGAAACATTTATGTTAACGTTCTTAGCAAAGTTTCCCATTGAATATTTGCTCCTTCGCCTTGATATTTGAGCATTGATATCTTTGCCTTAACGCTTTTAGTCGGAAGTGTTGATCGGTCTTCATAAATTGTCTGAAGAAGTTTTAGAATTGATTTCTCTCGATCTGTACGCTTGATTAACCAACCATTTTCCCCATGATTCACAAGATCACGCACACCATCGCAATCACTAAACCCACCAACCGGTACTCCATACGAAAGTGCCTCTGCAACACTGTTTGGGAAACCTTCCCACAATGATGGCGCGAGGAGTGCGTGAGCTCCCATTAGGGCTAAATCAATTTGTACTACTGCCGGATTCACGGTTACGTATTTTTCTGCCCCATAGCTTGAGATTATTCGCTCTAAATCGTCCTTCAATTCACCATCGCCGTAAATTTCTAGGATAGTTTCTGGGTTCTCTTTATGAAAAGTTATAAACGCACGGGTAAGTTCCAAAATTTGCTTTTGGTGACTAAATCGACCAGCGTAAACAAAACGAAATTTGATATCGGAAGGTATCACATTTATAAAATATTCAGGTATTTGGTTTGGAATTTCTACAATTCTTCGCCTTAGGTAAAACGGGTAGCGATCACGATAAGATTCAAATTGCACTGTGATCTTTGAAGCTAAAACCATGCTAAAAAAAATGAGATGTCGCATTCGCCCAATACGAATGTGATCGTAGATTGCCGGTGAGTTTCTCTCGGCTAAAATCAAACGAATTCCACGAAGTCGTATTGGCATAGCTGAATACCAATATGCTCCAGTCATGAAAGTTATTGCAACATCAATTTGTTTTTCTCTCAGCAACTTGAAAACCTTTTTTTGTCTTTTTATTCGTTCTCCTATACCCGCATTGAGTGATGCATTTCCTTCAGATATCGGAACAAATTGGATTTTGCTGTTTGCGTCGAAAAATAAATCTGGAATCTGCTGGTCAAGTGAAATTATTATTACATTGTGGCCTCTTTCAATCAATCCGTTAGCAATAGATAAAATCTGTTTTTCCATACCGCCCATTGTTTTAGAGAGAATCCGGGTAAAAATAGCTATGTTCAAGTTTTTGCTCTTTTACGTCTGCTCATATGGCTAATCTTAGTGTACCTAATTCTAAAGTAAGCTCTTTTCAGAAACATTGGGTTTTCTAGCATGTATCCGAGTCATGAAATGTATAATGAATGAATGCGAAATTTGTTCGGGTATGAGTCGTCTGATCATTCTTCTTCAATTCACGTGATTAATGCAGACAGAGAATTAGATACCATAAAGAAGATTCAGTATTTTATATTAAATTTTATTTGCAATCTTAAGTGCAAGGTTAGAATTGTAAACTTTTCCACCAAGAAATTTTCTCCGACTGAGGACCAGATCGATTCACACCTAAAATCGCTTAGTGAACCTCAGTCGCCGAGTAGAATCTTAAGTAATATTTTTTGGGAGAGTATAGATTGGTCTTTTGTCAATGAGACTTTGCAGGGGGAAATTAGAGCAATTGAAGTAGGTTGTGGCAGTGGTCGATATGGCCGTAAGATTTCACAACTCACTCAAATACAAAGTTACATGGGTGTTGATATCGCGAATTCCCCCGACTGGAATTCAAATTCTGAGTCAAATTTTGATTATGTTCTAGGTTCGTATGAAGAATTTGATTCTATTGTTGACAACCAAAATCTAGTAATCACACAAAGTGCCCTAGAGCACTTTGAAAATGACCTCAAATTCTTTCGCTTGATTGGTGATTATGCGAGAAGTGTAACTTTCCCAGTTTTATCGATACATTTGCTGCCAAGCCCTGCAGGACTTTTCAAATTTTTACTGCACGGCATTAGACAGTATAACAAGAGAAGTATCTCGAATTTGCTTGCAAGTGCGGGTCCCACTAATTATGCGGTTCTATATTCCTTGGGTGGGATGAGGTCAAATTTTTTCCACTTCGTCTCTATAACACTTCGATCATTAATTCTTCGGAAATGGATCGTAAGCCAGGAAATTGAAAGCTACAAGGTAAAGGTTCAGAGACCATTAGTAATTGACAGTAAGCGTAATTCCTTTCGTTGTCCATCCTTCTATGCTTTGGTAATTTACTGGGGTGAAGAGCCGATGGATAGAGATATAGTATAGAACTATATCCAGTCAGTTAACCAAACTCTTTCCAGCTTGTTTTCACGGATATACTTCTCTAACTTTTGAATTTGGATTTGATACTCATTAGCTATTTCACTTTGGTTCATAAATTTCTCATGAGTTTCTACCAGCAATCGTTTAATTCTATGCGCATTCTCGATCAGTTGTTCAACTAGATACATTTCAGCGCCTTCGATGTCGATTTTTACTATCTCATATACAGTATCGCCGACGAAGAAGTGGTCAAGGGTTACTGATGGGACTTCATAGTAACCACTATTATCTACAAATTTATCAGCTACAAGTGAAGCACTTAGAGAAGTAGTGATTGGATCATTTCTATGTAGAGGGTGTGTGAAAAGTTTTATGGTACCGCGAAAATCACTTACCGCCATCTGAAACAAGACAATTCCAGGCAATCTCTTAGTCCTATTTTGTAAATATTTAAATGCCATTGGATGCGGCTCGACTGACATTACGGACATGCCTAATTCCGCGCATGCATGCGTAAAACTTCCTATATTCGCCCCTAGATCCAACACAACTGAATTTTCGGTTGTGTACTTTAAATCTGGGAATCTATCAAGAATCAAACTTTTGTATATTTGTGCGCTTCTTTTGTTTTTTACTCGCTTAAAAAGATAGCGATTAGTCGACCTTATCTTTCTGTAGAAATCAAGGAGTGTGTTGGGCAAAACTGCCTTAACGAGTTCGCGTGGTGCCATACTTCTCCTTGTTACGTACTATTGGTTACTCAGATTCAAATTTTACGTTTTATTGTGCCCGCCGCCAGCAATGTTATCTCGGTCTACGTCGTCTCTGCGCTGAATTCGGACGTGGCTTACGGGTTCCACGGTTAGGTCCCTTGTTCTCAACGAGCGGCGCAACATACGGAATACCTGAAGGCTCTTGAGCTCCCGTGATTCTCATCAATTCAGTGCTGAGTGAAGTCACTGAGACAGACTTAGGCGTCACACCAGCGCGTGAAGTAAGTCCTGAGACAGACTTCTGTTGCTTTGATGTTGTAAGTGTTACAACTGCACCTGATTCACCGGCACGTGCTGTGCGGCCTGAGCGGTGGAGGTAATCCTTGTGATCTTGTGGAACATCAACGTGAACAACCAGTGAGATTCCATCAACGTGGATTCCGCGTGCTGCAACATCTGTTGCGACAAGAGCTGCATTTGCTGAATCTTTAAACATTGCGAGTGTGCGTGTACGCACTGCTTGTGACTTGCCGCCGTGGAGTGCTCCAACTGGAACACCTGCATGAGCTAGCTTGTCGCAGAGACGATCTGCACCGCGTTGTGTCTTAACAAAGAGAATCGTTTTTCCGTTACGGGCTGCAATTTGTGCCGTGATGTCATCTTTATCGCCTGGGTTCATTACGAGGATGTAATGCTCCATTGTTGATACAGAGGCACGATCGTTCTGAAGTGAGTGTGTCTTTGGGCTCTTGAGGTATTGCTTAACAAGAGTGTCAACGCCACGGTCAAGAGTTGCTGAGAAGAGTAGACGCTGTCCATCAGGCTTTGCCTGATCGAGGATTTCCTTTACAACTGGAAGGAATCCCATGTCTGCCATCTGATCTGCTTCATCAAGAACTGTGATCTGTAGTTGATCTAGTTGTACTTCGCCCTTATCAAGTAGGTCGATAAGACGACCAGGGGTTGCAACCAAGATTGCTGTTGCCTTGCGCATTGCAGTGATCTGCTTTGCATATGGCATTCCGCCTGCGATAACAACTGACTCGTGGCCGATTGCGCGAGCAAGTGGGCGTAGAACTTCATCGATCTGCTGAGCTAATTCGCGGGTTGGGGTAAGCACAAGAGCCAGAGGCTTATGTGGCTTTGCCTGTTGTCCGCTGATATTTGTAAGCAGAGCAAGGCTAAATGCAAGGGTTTTACCTGATCCGGTCTGACCGCGACCGAGGATGTCATGTCCTGCGATTGCATCAGGAACTGTTGCGATCTGGATTGGGAATGGGTGTGTGATTCCTTGAATGCTTAGCGCGTTTGAAAGTGCTGGTGCGATACCAAGGTCACGGAAGGTTGTTGTTACTTCAGTGAGTGGTGTTGCATCGATGAGGTTGGCATCTGCGAGATTAGCTGAGATGTAATTATCATCTGCACCGAAATCAACTGCGATATTTGAATGAGTCTTTGATGCGCGACGATCATCACGAGCAAAAGCTGGTGAGTCATTGCGACGATCACGTGCTGGCTTCTGTGTTGAACGTGGCTTAGAACCTGGAATGAACTTCTCGCGCTTTTGTGGGATGAAGTTCGGACGGCCATCACTGCTGCGAGCTTCTTTTGCCTTAACAGCTTCGCGACGTGTCGTTGGACGGCGATCTGATTCGACTGGACGTGAATACTCACGTGTTGTGCGTGTCTCGCGATCCTGAACAAACTTTGCAGCGCGTGAAGGTGGCTTAGGTGAAGTGCGCTTTGCAGGGCGTGCGTCACGGGTTGGACGCTCTGTGCGCTCTGTCTTTGGTGCGCGATCGGTGCGTGCTGGACGATCGGTGCGCTCTGTGCGCTCTGAACGTTCTGTTCGCTCTGACTTTTCAGTCTTTGGCTTTGGTGCAATTGTCTGTTGGAAACGTGATGCGCGAAGCTTTGAACGCTCGAGGTTACGAGCTTCCTTCTTCGAAACGGTTGCTGGATCAATATCTGTGTAGCGACGTGTTGGCGCTGACTTTGGCTTTGTTGTTACTGCAGCAGCTGGCTTTGTTGTTCCGCGAGCTGGTGACTTGGTCGGTGCAGCGCTCTTGCGGGCTGCCTTCTGCGCGGTTGTGTGGCGAGGCTTGCCTTTGGCAGCACGACGAGCTTTTCCGGGCGCAGTGGTACGTGTTTGTAGAGTGGACATGAAAAATGACACCAATCGAGACGACAAGCGCGTCTCGGGTATGGCCACGAATGGGCCAGGGTCTTGATAAGACTCGCAAGTAAGTGGCCGTTGAGGCTCACTTTGGGGGGAAGTACATCGATGCGGGGTGCGTCGATGGGTTAAGGATACCAGTGAAAATGGGGGCGGATTTCCACTGAGCTAGCTAAAGGCCCTACTTCGCTCTCTAGATATCGATTCCTAATTCGCCACAGATCGATTGCATTTCACGGTACTCGTTTACCGAAAGCCCTACAGGGTTTAAATTCCAATCCCGCAAATATTGAAAAAGTGACCTTAAGTACTCATCTTCTACGATCTCGAGGGCAACTTCATATCCAAGGATCCTTTGTTGGTTTAAATCATCTTGCGAGTATCCAGCTTCACTCATCGCGAATAGATCTTCAAATGCAGTCTTTAACGCTAAGCACGCTTGCTGATCAGAACTGAGGTCCAGTGGAGATTCTTCTTCAACTGCCGGGGTTTGTTCTTCCATCGGCGCTTCATATGGGGTTTCAGATTCTGCTTGGCCCATATCAAGTGAAGAGCACGCGGTCAGCGAGGTAAGTCCGATTATGAGGGAGATGCAAATACCAGAAAATCCCAATACCGCAGATTTATTCGATTGCCTTTGAGCTTTTTTCAACATACCTCATTGTAGTCAGGGTATTGAGCTTGGAGCTTATGCATAACCAGTGAGTTGCTCTACCCCTGAGCTAAGTCGAGGGACCTAGTTACCTGCGTTTATAGCCAGATGGGCATTTAGGCGCTAGCGCTGTTATCTTTTTTGTGACTTTTCCTTTGACGCACACGATAGTTATCTTCTTAGGCGCAGGTTTTATCGATGGTGTTGGCGTTGGTGATGGATCGGCCTTGATTGGCGGTGCCACGACGGGGTCAACTTTAGATTTATTGGATAGCCATTGGGTTTTATAGCTTTGGGCCGCAGCACCTTCTAGATTGAGGGTGGTTAACCTTGCCTCGATCGGAATGTAGGAAGTCAGTGGAACGTCAATAACGGCGGGAACATATCGTTGCTCTGAGATGAATTGATCTCCACCGATCTGAGCCCAGAGGGTTGTTTTGTTTCGCTGTTTGATCTGGTGGTATTTGGTGTTCGCGCCTGTATTTGCTCGAGCTTGGACTGAGTTAATTGGCATTCTCTTTGAGAGGTCTTCGCTCTCCATCCATGTGTTTCCGTATTCGGCTGAGCGGACGATCATCGGCTTTCTGCCAAAATCTTCGATAAATGAATAACCAGGCTCTAGATTCGCGAATTTCTTTGCGTATTTATATGTTCCAAAAAACCGCCATGGTTGATCATTGAGTTGTAGCGCTGCGGAGATTTCAGTTCCATCAGCGAGTTGTCTGAGATTTACAACTGCCTTTACTCGATCACCGACTTTCCATCCAAAGTTATTGATAAATGCATTTGCGCCTGTGCCCTCATAACCAAATTGACTTGGTGTGACGCCAGGTCCCACTTGTGTCATCACGGTTCGACCGCTGGTTGGGCGCGATTCTGGCCCACACGTCGTGCAGCTTCCATCATCATGGGTGTCCCATGCGCTAAAAATTGCATTCTTTCTGACTTCACCTGTTGCGGCATTTCGGATCTCTTGAACACCTAGGTAAAAAGGTGGAGTCCAGTTCCCGATTATTGAAAAGTATGAGGTATCACCAGATTCGGTGATGAGTACATCGCGGGTAATCCACGTCATCTCAGAATTTGAAGGGGATCCCCAAAAAAAATTGACGGCAATTGCGCCTTCAGCATCTGAAACAGCTGCCATTGAATGGATATTTGTAGTACCAAATAGGATCATGGAGAGCAGTAGGGAGGCGGCGAGAAATCTTTTGTTGATACTACTTTGCAGAATTCTCATGTGGAGTAACCTCCCCGAGCTAAAGCGGTGTTATTAGTCTAGAACGACAGAACCGTTTGGAGTGCTTAAGTGCACTGCAACGATTCCGTTATCGCCATCGTTTGCTGATGGATCTACCCAATCAATGGTGACCTCTGCGAGCGCGCCAAGGATCTCTGGTTTAAACCAAGATTCAGCGAGCTGATCTTTATCTGCGATAACAATCTTTTCAATCTTTGAAACTGCATTGCCATCTTTTGATGGATGATCTTCTGTAAGCCACTGAATAAAGAATGGTAGTTCGCGTGAATCTGTTATCTCTTTAACGCCGATCTGCTTCCACTTAAGGTCAGATCCATCTGGGCGTGTGCGGTGACCATCAACGGCATCGCGTCCGAACTTTGTTTCGATTGGTGCAATATCTTCGGTGCTAAAGACCCAAGTAAGCCATCCGCCGCCTTCTTGCGCCTTCTGTGAAACAGCCTTGCCCCAGGGAGTTGCTTCAGTTGCTGGGTGATCAAGCGGACATACAACTTCGATGTATTGGCCGCCTGCAAGAGGTGCTGTGAAGTTACGTGTTCCAAAGCGTGGGTGAATTCCTCCATCGACAAATGTGCTGCCGATTCGTGAACCTAAGCGCTGAACTGTGTCAGCTAGTTGGTCGTGGGAAGTCACATAAGAGATATGGTCTAAACGCATGGAGATATTTTGCACCATCGGCGGGGGTGCTTCTTACCAAATTAAGCGCTAACGCCTTCAAGATCACACGAAAGATTGGCGCTTGGCAAGGTGCCTTCGAGTAGGAATTCATCAACGGCATCATCAACGCAGGCAGATCCGCGGCCGTGGCCGGTGTGACCGTCGGCGTTAAGTGAGATCAGGCGAGAGCCGGTGAAGATCTTTGCCAGGCTTACAGACCATGTATATGGCGTTGCAGGATCACGGATGGTGCCGATGACGATGATTGGTGCAGTTTTGATTTCAGTCAATGTGTTGGGTGCGCGTTGGGTTGCTGGCTTCGGAAAGAATTGGCAGTGCACGCCGGCGAATGCGATGTAGGGACCGAAGACAGGAGCTTTGGTTGCGAACTCTTTAGCATCGGCTTTGTATTGGTCGAGAGTGCGGCCATTTTCCCAATCAAGGCAATCAATGACAGCGCCGGAATCAAAGTCATTTGATCTAAATGTGCCATCAGGGTTACGTCCTGAGTATTCATCGGCCAACTGTAAGAAAGTGTCGCCATAACTTTGTGCGCTCTCGGTAAATGCTTGGCGCAACTTCGGCCAGCCATCGACATCGTCATAGAGCGAGGAGGCTATTCCGATGAGGATGAGGGACTCGGTGATGATGCGGTCGTCACCATCACGTGGATTTTTCTGTGGCAGTGGGGACGTTGCTGCAGCTTGCAACGTTGCGATAATTGATTGCGTTGCTTGTGCAGGAGTGCCGGTAAATGGGCAATCACTTTGAGTAAGGCAATCTTTAACAAATGCTTTGAGTGCTCCATCAAAACCCATTGCTTGCGCAAGATTCTGATCCTTCATTGGGATGTTGGGATCTACTGCGCCATCTAGAACAAAGCGACCGACGTTAGCTGGAAAGATTTCGGCATATAAAGTGCCGAGATATGTTCCGTAGGATTTTCCTACGTAATTTAATTTGGTCTCACCCAGTGCTGCGCGCAAAATATCCATATCGCGGGCGGTCTCAGAGGTAGAAAAGTGCTCTAGGTAATCAGTCTTTTCAGCGCACATTTCGGCGAAGGCCTTGGAATCTTTAAGGGTTGCTGCGATTTCCGCTTCGTTATCTGGCTTGGAGTCCGAGGCTATGTTGGTATCGAGCTCTTCGGGGGTAAAGCAAGAGATGGGTTCGCTCTGTGCAACTCCGCGCGGATCAAAGCCGACGATGTCATAAACGTCTGTGATGTCAGGGGAGAAGATGTAATCGGCGTTGTAGGCATAATCAACACCTGATCCGCCGGGGCCACCCGGGTTTACAACGATGGATCCGAGGCGATTATCTTGATCTTTTGCTGCAGCGCGTAATACAGCTAGACGAAATGTTCCAACAGATAGATCGTCATAGTCGATGGGAACGCGAAGTTCTGCGCAATCGAAGTAGTCATAGCACGAAGACCAATCGAGCTTCTGTTGCTCATATTCTGCCAGTGCGGAAAATTTCTCCTCAACAAAAGGTGCGGTTGAGTATATGGATGAGCAACCAGTAAGAATAAGAGTGAGCGCTAGCGCAACCGACGTAATCCGAGCGCGCATCAGTTTGCGATCTGGCACATGAGTGCCTCGCAGGTAAGAAGTGGTGCAGCGTTGTGGCTCAAATGTGTCCGTGCTTTCATGATTGCGTTGACTTTCCTCACCGTTGAATGTGGGGTTGTTTTATGCGCATAGGCGGTGATCTGTTCTGCCATATCGGTATTGATCAGTGAATCTGCCGCACCGGCTTGGACCATCATGACATCGCGGAAGAATGTTGCGATATCAAGGAGTGCTCCATCGATACTGTCGCGAATCATACGAGTAGCGCGGGATTTTTGTTCTTTCTCTAACTCTTTAACTGCCTTGGCACCGCCTGTTGCCATACCGCGACCAGTTGCACCTTTGCCATATGCCTCTTGCAGGGCGGCGACTTCCTTTTCATCGCGAGCATCTGACTGGGCATTTGCTTGCGCGGTGGCCAGATCAACCAGCGTTTGTGCGGCTTTGAAGGCATCTGCGATGGTGGCAAGTTGTAGTGGAAGGTTGAGAATCGTTGAACGGTGGCTGCGAACCGCTTCGTTAGTGGCGATATATCGAGCGCGACCGATATGGCCTTGGCTTACGCGCGCTGCGAAATCTGCCATGGCAGGTGAGATTGAATCTTTGCGTTGTAGGTAACCACTGACTGCAGCAGATGTTGGTGTGCGCAGCTGAATGTGGCGACAACGCGATCTGATGGTGGGCAGTAAATCGTGAAGTGTCGGTGCACATAACAACCAGACGGTGCGAGAGCCGGGTTCTTCGATTGCTTTAAGAAGTGCATTCGCTGCGGACTCGGTAAGTCGGTCGGCATCTTCCATCACAACAACGCGCCAGCCACCCATTGATGGTGTCCATGATGTGCGCGTTAAGAGCTCGCGGACATCTTCGATCTTGATAGATAAACCTTCGGTGGAGATGATCTCAACATCTGGGTGGGCACTCGACTTTGCGCTGCGACATTCGTTGCATGTGCCACATCCGCCGTTTGGGCAGATGAGTGCTTGTGCGAATGCGATTGCAGCGGAAGAACGACCTGAACCTGGGGGACCGGTGAAGATCCAGGCGTGCGTCATCTCTTGCGAATCATCACCGTTGCGAGCTGCAACGGATGCGCCTTGCAAAATTGCTACGGCGGGTTCTTGTCCGACCAAATCATCAAAGACGGTCGCCATTACTTCGCCTTCTTCTTAAGTGTTGGCTTCTTTGGGTGTGGAACTTTCTTCACACCGGTTGCGACCGCACTTGCGGCAAAGCGAATCGGCTTAAGGAAACGATTGCCTTGATCTTCTTTTGCATTGCGGATCAGCGTTGGGATTAACGCAACACGTTCGATAATCTTTTCGTGGATCTCATCGATTGTCTTAGTGCCATCGACAACGAGGTAGCGCTCAGGATCTTGTGCGGCTAACTGTAAGAACTCTTGGCGGACGCGATCGTGGAAATCGTTTGGCTCTGATTCCAGGCGATCGCGTGATTTAAGGCGGGCTAGGCCTACATCTGCGGGTTGGTCAATCAAAATTGTCAGCGTAGGAAAGAGAGATTCAGTGGCCCAGCGCGAAATACGTGCAACTTCGGCTGGCTCAAGTACGCGACCTGCACCTTGGTAGGCAATCGATGAATCAAAGTAACGATCGGTAAGAACAACATCACCACGATCAAGTGCGGGGCGAATCACAGAATAGACATGGTGGGCGCGATCTGCCGCGTACAACAGTGCTTCTGCGCGTGGACTGATGATTCCGGTTTCGTGTCCCAGCAAAATTTTACGTAAGTCTTTTCCTAAATCTGTGCCACCAGGTTCGCGCGAAAGAACAACAGTCTCACCTTCTTGTTCAAGCCACTCTTTAAGTAAATGTGATTGTGTTGATTTGCCGGTGCCTTCACCGCCTTCAAATGCGATGAAAACTCCTTTAACTGGATCGCCGGTAATTGATCCGAGCTCACCTTTAAATGCATTAACAACATCACTCCATAAAGAAACAGTGGGGCGGTCTTTCATCTGGCGATATGAGAGCCAACCAATCAAAACTGCGATTGCACCTGCGATGAGGAATGTTGCTTGTGAACCGTTGAAAATGTATTCGGTGGTTGCGAAGGTGATGGTGTGGACGCCGAAGGTTGCAGCGATCAGTGGCGAGATTGCAAGAACTGCGACCAAGGTGATGCGGATCAGTGATTGCACGAAGGCAAAGGTGCGACCGCGGACTTCATCTTTAACTTCCATACCCAGCATCGTGAAGCCGGTAACCCAGGTGATGCCGGAGAAAGCGCCCAAGATAATGGTGATAAAGATTGAGACGGTGAAGTTTGTAATGAGTGAAAGGAAGATGAGAAAGAAACCGGATGTGACAAGGGAAGCACCGAATAAACGGCGGCGTGAGAATTGTGCGAAGACTTTAGGGCCGGCTGCAATACCTAGGGCTAACCCTGTGAAAACAGCACCAAATAGGACTCCGTAGGCGGCATCTCCTCCGCCGAGATCGCCCACAAATGTTCGAGCTAAACCAATGACTGCACCCGCTGCAGAGAAGGCACCGACCATGCCAATGATCAAGCCGCGGATAATTTTGGATTCGCTCACAGATTTCCACCCGTGGACAAGTGCTGCGATCACACTTTCTTGTGATTCCTTATCGGCTGCTGCACCACGTGGAATTTCTTTGAGTCGAAATATTGTGAAGGCTGCAAAGAGGAAGCTGATTGCGTTGATGTATAGAGCGATATCAACTGAGTTACCTTTAAAAGCTGGGAAGGCAACGGTGATTGCAGATGAGAGGAGTGAAAGGATTGTAAATAAGATCGCAGCAATTGGTGCGGTTCCGTATGCGGCTAGTAACGACACTTGGTTGGCGTTCTCTAGTTTTTCGCGAGGAACAAGGTTTGGAACCGTTGCCTCTTTTGCAGGTGACCAGAAGAGTGTCAGACATTCGACTAAGATCATTGCCGCATATAGCCAGAAATATGTCCCAACAATTGGAATAGAAATGTAGAGCGCTGCGCGCAAGATGTCGACTGTGACCATAAGGCGACGGCGATCAAAGCGATCTGCCAATACGCCGGCTAGCGGGCCAAGGAATACTGCCGGCAATAAACGTGCGATGAAGACACCGGCGATTGCAAAGTTAGCTGTTGAATACGATCCACCAGAAAGTTGTTGCGCGAGTGCTGTTGTTGCGAGAAGTCCGAGCCAATCACCGAGGGATGAAAAGACCATCGAGTTCCACAGCTTGCGAAATGGCTTGATAGAAAGAACGCTGCGCGTAACATCCTGCGCCGGTGCGGCGGGACGTGGGAGCGATGCGGTCATGGCTGTTAGTCTATCGGGGCTGATTTAGTGGCTTTTCGGCCCTAAAAGAGGCTCTCTACGCTGGCTTTGAGGCTATAGCGCGATGCAAATCCCATTGCAGATTTAGCTAGTGAAACATCGGCACACAAGAAGGCGGGATCCCCTGCGCGACGATCAGCATCAATAGGTGTGACATCACTGCGCCCCATTGCATCAATAACAAACTTTACGATCTCGCGCACCGATGCGCCGTTGCCGGTTCCGATATTCATTGTTGCAGGTAACGCTTGTGTGGCATCTGCTGCAGCAAGGTGTGCGGCAGCAATATCGCGAACATCAACGTAGTCACGGACACATGTGCCATCGGTAGTCGGGTAATCGTGACCGTAGATCACAGGTGCTTGGCCGGCCTTTATTTTGTTAATAACAATAGGTACAAGGTTTTCTACGGAGTTATCAAGAAGTGCTTTATTGGAGCTACCGACTACGTTAAAGAAGCGCAGCGATGATCCGTGATTTCCGGGGATCGAGATGAAATCAGTAACTTTACTTTCGGCCAATAACTTTGAAGAACCGTATGGTGAAATCGGTGCCGGTGGTCCATCTTCACGACAAGGGTCCATCGAATCTGGGCTGCCGTATACAGCTGCAGTAGAAGAGAAGATAAAGCGTTTGACGCCATGACGTTTAGCGGCCTCTAATAACTCGACGGTGGCTGTGTAGTTAACTTCTAAGTACTCATCAGGTTTTTCCATTGATTCACCAACGGCCTTAAGGGCTGCGGTGTGGATGATGCCGGTGAAGTTTCCTGCGGCGATCAGTGCATCAACTTTTGCGTAATCACGAACATCAATCACTTCTAGGGGAATATCAATACCGTGCTTTTTGCGCAGATAGTCAACACGTGATTCAAGACCTTGGTAGAGCGAATCAAGTAGAACTACATCTTTGCCAGCTTCAATGAAGAGATCGGCGATGTGTGTGCCGATATATCCAGCACCGCCCGTAATTAACCACTTCTGCTTGCTCACTTCTTCTTTGCCTTACCTGTTGCAGCTTTCTTAGCCACCTTCTTCTTCGCAGCTTTTTTAACAGTGTTCTTTGTCAGCGTTGGCGCAGTGTCGCCGGCCTTAACCTTGGCTGCTTTCTTCCGTGCTTTCTTTGGTGATGGGCCGTTCTCGGCCTCCCAGGCACGGCGTCCGGCCAATAGTTCAAGTGCGCGATCAAGTGTGAGACCTTCGAGAGTATCTCCGCGGCGAAGTGTTGCATTGGTCTCGCCATCGGTGACATACATTCCAAAGCGACCATCTTTAACAATAACTTCGCGATCACTACCAGGATCTTTACCAAGTTCTTTAAGTGGTGGCTTTGCGACACCGCGACGACGCTCTTTTGGCTTGGAGTAAATCTCAAGTGCTTCATCGAGTGTTAATGAGAAGAGTTGTTCTTCAGATGTAAGTGTTCGTGAATCAGCACCGGCCTTTAAGTAAGGACCGTAGCGACCGTTTTGAATCGTGATCTCTTCACCTGATGAGTTGGTACCGAGAATACGAGGGAGTGAAAGCAGGCGCAGCGCGTCATCGATCGTGATGGTATCTAGCGTCATTGTAGAAAGAAGGGAAGCCGTCTTTGGTTTAGGTGCATCTTTCTTCTTGCGCTTCTTCTTTGGTTCGCCTTTATCGTTAAGTTCGACGGGTTCTTCTGGAAAAATCTCAGTGATGTAAGGACCGAAGCGTCCAGACTTTGCAATCACTTCAAAGCCGGTGACTGGATCGATTCCGAGTTCGCGTTCACCAGAGGGTGCGGCCAATAGCTCGATTGCTTTTTCAAGTGTTAACTCATCAGGTGCTAAACCTTCAGGAATATTTGCAAGCTTGCGCTCTCCGTCAGGCAAGTTCTGTTGTAGATATGGGCCATATCGTCCTACGCGGATTTCAATATCGGCTGAAAGATTCATTGTGTTGGTAGCGCGGGCATCGATGACGCCAAGATCTGCAGCTAATACTTCTAGACCAGGTTGTCCGTCATGTCCGTAATAGAAATCGCGCAACCAATCGATTCGTGTGGCCTCACCTGCAGCGATCTTGTCGAGATCTTCTTCCATGCTTGCTGTGAATTCGTAATCAACAAGTTTTGTAAAGTGAGTCTCTAGTAGGCCTGTGACAGAGAAAGCTAAGAAAGTTGGAACAAGTGCGCGACCGCGCTTGTAGACATAACCGCGATCTTGAATTGTCTGCAAGATCGATGCAAATGTTGAAGGGCGACCGATACCGAGTTCTTCTAACTTCTTAACAAGTGTTGGCTCTGTGTAACGTGCGGGAGGTTTTGTATCGTGGCCTTCGCATGTGTATTCGCTGACCTTTACAGATTGACCCATTGTCATTGCAGGAAGACGCTTATCGGTTGATTCTTCATCAACCTTGGCGTTCTCATCTGGAATATCGTCATAGGCGGCGAGGAAACCTGGGAATGTGATCACGCTACCGTTGGCGCGAAAGATCGCATCTTTCTTATCCGATGTAGTGACATCAAAATCAACGCGCATCTGCATCTTCTTAGCATCAGCCATTTGAGATGCAACGGTGCGCTTCCAAATAAGGTCATATAACGCGAATTCATCGCGAGAAAGTTCTGGGGCTAGCTCGCCTGGAGTTTTAAAGGAATCTCCTGCTGGACGAATTGCTTCGTGTGCTTCTTGTGCGTTCTTTGACTTGCCTTGATAGACGCGTGGTTCAGATGCGACATGGTCTGCGCCATAAAGTGATTTAGCGGCTGCGCGCGCAGCAGTAATTGCCTGTGCTGACAGATTAACTGAGTCGGTACGCATGTAGGTGATGTAGCCGTTTTCATATAAACGTTGTGCGATGCGCATGGTGATCTGTGCGCCCCAACCAAGGCGCGATCCAGCATCTTGCTGCATTGTTGAAGTTGTAAATGGTGGCTTAGGACGTTCGGTGCGTGGAGACTCTTCCATCGACTTTACGACAAGTGGCTGACCCTTCAACGATTCAACAAGTGAACGTGCGCCTGTCTCATCAAGTAGCAGAATATTTTCAAGAGATTTCTCTTTGACTGCGCCATCTGCACCAAAGTCGCTGGTTGCAGCTACTTTCTTGCCCTCAACATTAAGCAGGCGTGCTGTAAAACCTAGTTCGCAGGTAGCGTTGAGATCCCACCAAGAGCTTGAAATAAAGGCCATGCGTTCGCGTTCTTTTTCAACAATAAGTTTGGTTGCAACAGATTGCACGCGACCGGCAGAGATGCGTGGCATGACTTTCTTCCACAACACCGGTGACAAGCGATATCCGTAGAGGCGATCAAGAACGCGTCGTGTTTCTTGCGCATCAATCAAGTGATAATCAAGATCGCGCGTATTTTCTACCGCTTCCTGAATTGCCTCTTTGGTAATTTCATTAAAGACCATTCGTTTAATTGGAATCTTAGGTTGCAAGACTTCAACTAAGTGCCAGGCAATTGCTTCGCCTTCGCGGTCCTCATCCGTTGCCAGAATGAGTTCGTCAGCGCCCTTCATCAACTCGATTAATTCGGCAACTTTCGCCTTCTTATCCGGGTTGATGACATAAAGCGGTGCAAAATCGTTTTCGATATCGACGCCCTCTTTAGACCAAGGGAACTTCTTTACCTCTTTGGGGATATCGGCTGCGCGCTGTGGCAGATCTCGAATATGGCCGACGCTAGCCTCGACGATATATTCATCGCCAAGGTAGCCGCCAATTTTGCGCGCCTTCGCTGGTGATTCAACGATGACGAGCTTTTTAAGATCTTTTGCCATGAATACCTAAGTGGGGAAGCCTTTTCTCGGGGCTGACTTAGTATTCGATAGACGTTGATTGACGACGGTTGCGAATCAGTGCGGCGATGATAAATGCTGTTGCAACGAGTGCAATAACAGTTGATGCCGATGATTGTGTTGGAAGAGCAAATCCAACGATCGCAGGTGTAATCAATAGACCAACAAGGTTCATTACCTTGATCAGCGGGTTAATTGCTGGACCTGCTGTGTCCTTAAATGGATCTCCAACAGTGTCGCCAATGATTGTTGCAGCGTGAGCATCTGAGCCCTTGCCACCGTAATGTCCATCTTCAACCATCTTCTTGGCGTTATCCCATGCTCCACCTGAGTTAGATAGGAATACAGCCATAAGAGTTCCGGTTCCGATTGCGCCAGCAAGGTAGGCACCGAGTGCGCCAACGCCGAGACCGAAGCCAACAGCGATTGGTGCCATCACAGCAAGAACACCTGGTGTAACAAGTTCGCGCAAGGAATCGCGAGTACAGATATCGACCACGCGACCGTACTCAGGCTTTTCAGTTCCGTTCATAATTCCTGGGTGCATCTTGAACTGGTTACGGACTTCCATAACAACAGCACCGGCTGCACGAGATACAGCGTTGATTGCAAGTCCTGAGAAAAGGAATACAACTGCTGCACCGATGATTAGACCAACGAGGTTACGTGGATCTGCAACATCGAGAACACCTTCAAATTGTGGAGCAACCTTTGTACCGGCTGCAACAGCTTCCTTCACAGCGGTCTTGATGGCATCTGTAAATGCACCGAACAAAGCAGTGGCTGCCAAAACAGCGGTTGCGATTGCGATTCCCTTTGTAATTGCCTTTGTTGTATTTCCAACTGCATCAAGGCTAGTAAGAATCTGTGCGCCTTCTCCCTTTACATCTCCTGACATTTCAGCAATGCCTTGAGCGTTATCTGAGATAGGACCAAATGTATCCATCGCAACGATCACACCTACTGTTGTGAGAAGACCAGTACCTGCGATTGCAATTGCAAAGAGTGACAAGACGATTGATCCGCCACCGAGCAAGAATGAACCAAATACTGCTGCTGCGATTAAGAGTGCAGAGTAGACAGCTGATTCGAATCCGATTGAAATACCAGCCAAAATCACTGTTGCAGCACCTGTCTGTGATGATGCAGAAACATCATTTACTGGACGGCGACCAACTTCAGTGAAGAAGCCGGTAAGCAACTGGATTGATGCAGCGAGTGCAATACCGATAAGAACTGCGCCGAATGTGAGAATGCGTGGGTTGATATCGCCAGCTTCTGCCAAAATGTCAGCGTTCGGTGCGATAAGACCCTGCAGTGTTGCTGGTAGGTATGTAAATGTTGCAAGGCCAACTAGGACTGCAGAGATAAGAGCTGATGTGAAGAATGAGCGGTTGATAGCGGTCATTGCTGACTTATCAGTACTGCGCATACGTGTGAGGAAGATTCCGATTACTGCGGTAACGATTCCGATTGCAGGAACGATCAATGGATAGATAAGACCTTCAACACCGAATGCCGCCTTACCCAAGATGAGCGCTGCGACAAGTGTCACTGCATATGACTCGAACAAATCTGCAGCCATACCAGCACAGTCACCAACGTTATCTCCCACGTTATCTGCAATGGTTGCAGCGTTACGTGGGTCATCTTCTGGAATGTTCTTCTCAACTTTACCGACGAGGTCAGCTCCAACATCTGCCGCCTTTGTGAAGATACCGCCGCCGACGCGCATAAACATCGCGAGCATTGCAGCACCGAAACCAAAACCTTCAAGAACTGTTGGGGCATCTGATTTAAAGATTACGACTGCGCCAGCGGCTCCGATAAGCCCGAGACCGACTGTTGTCATACCAACTACGCCACCTGTGCGGAATGCGATCTGAACCGCATTCGTCGCACTTCCTTGGCGAGCAGCTTCTGCAACGCGAACATTTGCGCGAACAGCCAACCACATACCGTTGTAACCAACGAGTGCTGAAAATGCTGCACCCATAAGGAAGAAGAGCGAGCGCCCAATCTTGATTGAAAGGTCCTCGGCTGGGAGTGCAAAGAGTAAAAAGAAAACGATTCCAACAAAGTAGGACAAGGTGGTGAACTGGCGCTTTAAGTAAGCGGCGGCACCTTCTTGTACAGCTTCGGCGATCTCAATCATCTTGGCTGTTCCTTCACTTGCTGCCAAGACCTGGCCGCGAAGGAACCATGCGATGGCAAGGGCTGCCAGAGAGATTCCTAGGACCACGTATGTGATGTTGAGTTCTTTACCTATTACTTCGACTGCGTTGGCAGCTGCGGCGTTAAAGCGCATCGGTTCTCCTCCGTTGGAGATTTAAGGCCCGCCTGTATGCGGGCACGAGATGACGGGAATTGTAGGTGTATACCTATTTATTACGCCAACTCCGCACCACGTCTGAGCGTGAAAAGACCGGGCGAAGGGCTACTTCACGGCTCCTTGGGAGATACCTGAGATGAACTGCTTCTGCAAGATGAGGTAGAAAATCACGATCGGAAGGACGGCAAGGACCAGACCGGCCATAGCCTGCCCATACTCAATCGAGTACTGACCATAGAAGAGGTAGGTCGAGAGCGGGAGCGTCTGAGACTCTTCGGTGAGGACAAGTCGCGGAAGAAGGAAGTCGTTCCAGATCCAGAGAGCGTTGATGATCGCCACAGTTGCAGTGATTGGACGCATCATAGGAAAGATGATTTTCCAGAACGCCACCATGTCGGAGGCTCCATCAATTGAAGCTGCCTCATCAATTTCTGTCGGAATAGTTGAGATGAAGCCATGATACAAAAACGTAGATAGCGCTACGCCGAAACCAATATAGAAAAAGATCAGCGCGGCGCGGTTATTCCAAGAAACAAATGGAGCAAAACGTGCCATGAATGGAATCATCAGGGCTTGGAAGGGAACAATCATTGAAGTAACAAGTACGAGGAAAATGTACTTCGTTGATTTAGATTTAGTACGCGCCAAGAAATATGCCAACATTGAAGAGAAAACTATAAGTAGCGAAACGCTTAAGACGGTGATGATGACCGAGTTCGTAAGCGAACGGAAGAAGTTCATCTTCGTAAGTGCTTCTTGGAAGTTTTCCCACGTAATGCTTACAGGGAGTGATAGTGGATTTTCCAGAATCTCTGGCTTTAGCTTCACTGAATTGACGAAGACTAAGAGAAATGGCGTTACATAAGCGAAAGCCAAGATCGATCCAACAATAAAAGTAATTCGCTTTGCTAGGCGC
>Ga0315902_10002871_pt1 | contig 26304 bp, 17 predicted proteins | sample LakEriMetagenome_9_FD_203523 | JGI IMG/M metagenome (GOLD analysis project Ga0315902, IMG submission 203523) | Freshwater fungal communities from buoy surface, Lake Erie, Ohio, United States - Buoy 12 MA117 | ecosystem: Environmental > Aquatic > Freshwater > Lake > Lake biofilm | place: USA... | reverse complement strand
TGTTTTTAAAGGGTTTTTCCATAATAAAGATAAATATCGATACTAAAAGATAAATTAGTATCTATAAGTATCATTTTAAAAAAAATCAAGGAAATCTTTGCTAAAAACAAAGATATTTATTGATAAAGAAATAAAATTAATTAACCAAACAATTTAAAAATGGCAAATTCAAATAGAGTTTTTGTATCTCCGGGTGTGTACACATCTGAAAAAGACTTAACATTCGTAGCACAAAGTGTTGGGGTGAGCACGTTAGGTTTGGTGGGTGAAACCTTAAAAGGTCCCGCTTTCGAACCAGTATTAATAACAAGTTTTGACGAATTTAGGTCATATTTTGGTGGAACTAGTCCATTGAAAGATGGGAATAACAACCCAAGATATGAATTACCTTACTTCGCAAAATCTTATTTAGAAGAATCTAATCAATTATTTGTTACAAGAATTTTGGGTTTAACAGGATACAAACCTGTTAAAACATTTGGTGTACAAACAATAGGTGGGGTAACACTTGGTACTTTAAGTGGAACAACAACTGGTTTAACCATGTCAGCAACCACTACCACAATTACCGCAAGTACAATTTATAGTGAATTGTCAGATAAAATATCGGTAGATGGTAACTATATTACTGATTATATAGTTTCTAATTTTAGTGGTAACACTTCATCAAATCATGGACAATGGTTTGTGTTAGGTAATGTACCATCTTCTGGTACCACATCTCTAACATCAACAATTGAAGAGGTATCTCCATTAACCGGTTTGGATAACGCAAGTAATAATAATACTAAAGAATGGTACAATGTATTGTGTAACACAGCGGGTACACAAGTATATTCTTATTTGTTTGTATACAATAGTGGAACAACAACTTTTGATGTTACTAAATACACATATAACGGAACACTAAACACCCAATATGATGGACAAGTTGTGTTGGCTTTTAGGTCAAGAGGTTCTTATGTTGGACAAACATTAAATTTAGAAACCACAACTAACAGTAATTTCCAAATTACAGGTACAGGAATAACAACAAATCCTTTAGCAGAATTTACTGTTAATGTTACAGGTGCAACAAGTGGGGCTAAATCATACACTTGTAGTATGGATACTTCTTCATCAAAATATGTAACTAAAGTATTCGGTACTGATGTATATGATAAATTGAAAAGTGAGGTTCCAATTTATGTGTACGAAACATATCCTAACTATCTATTAAGAGCATACGAACAAGGTTACATTAGAGGTTTAAGTTTAACTGAGGTATATGAAACCGAAAACAATAACTTCTTAACTTCTTGGGACACACCTATGACACCTACAGTTGTATCTGAGGTTAGAGGTGGTGAGGTTTCTGATTTGTTTGATGTAATTACAGTTTCAGATGGTGAAACGGCGAACTACGAAGTTAAAGTTTCAATTATCAACATTAATATTGATACCGCTGAATTTGATTTAATTGTACGTGATTTTAACGATACTGACGATAATTTAGTAGTACTTGAAAAATTCTCAAGATGTTCAATGAACCCTGACCTACCTGGATATGTGGCCAAAAAAGTTGGTACATCAGATGGTGAGTATGAATTACGTTCAAGATACATCATGTTGTCTATGACGGATAATCACCCAACCGACGCATATCCCGCAGGTTTTAAGGGTTACACAAATAATACATCTTTTGGTTCCAACACGATTGGTTCTGTAATGTATAAAACACAATATTATACAGCTGGAAACACAACAGGATATCAAGCGGACGGTACTCCTATATTATCATCAGGTGATAAAGTTAGAAGAACCTACTTTGGATTATCATCGTTGTCTAATCAAGTAACATACGACAGAGATTTATTTAAGTTTAAAGGAACATCTGCGGCTGGAACGACTAAAGGTTTCCACTTATCAACAAACGCATCCACATTAACAGGTACAACCTTCTTGACAACATCTTATGATTTAGAAGGACAAACAGGTACCGATAACGTGTTAACCAACATTAACTACCGTAAATTCACATTCGCGGCTTGTGGTGGTTTTGATGGTTGGGACATTTATAGAAACGTAAGAACGTATGGTGATGGTTATATCTTTGGTAAAACAACCTATACAAGTGGTAACACAAATAATGGTGGTGTCTTTAGCACTGTATCAGGTAATTCTGATTACTACGCATACACAAGAGGTATCGACACCTTCGCAAACCCTGAGGCTGTTGACGTAAACATTTTCGCAACACCTGGTATAAACTTCTATGACCACAGTTCACTTACATCATACGCAATTGATATGATTGAGGAAGATAGAGCAGACTCTTTGTATGTAATATCTTCACCAAACTACAGTTCATCAGATGAAATAATAGACGCATTGGACGGTGTTGCAATCGATAGTAACTATTCGGCAACATACTGGCCTTGGATACAAGTTAGAGACGCAGATAATTCAACTCAATTGTACTTACCACCTACCGGTGAAGTTTTAAGAAATATCGCGTTAACCGATAATGTATCTTTCCCATGGTTCGCTGTAGCGGGTTATTCAAGAGGTTTGGTTAACTCAATTAAGGCTTATAAGAAATTAACCCTTGATGAAAGAGACGACCTGTACAAGGCTAGAATTAACCCAATTGCAACATTTGCTGACACCGGTACAATCATTTGGGGTAATAAAACCCTACAGGTTCGTGAATCGGCTTTGGATAGAATTAACGTAAGAAGATTACTATTGAGAGCAAGAAAATTGATTTCAGCAGTGGCGGTAAGATTACTATTTGAACAAAACGACGACCAAGTTCGTAACGAGTTCTTGAGATTGGTAAACCCAATATTAGACGCAATCAAGAGAGAAAGAGGTTTGTATGAATTCCGTGTAACGGTTTCAAACGACCCTGAGGACATTGACGCAAATACTTTAAGAGGTAAAATCTATATTAAACCAACAAGAGCTCTTGAATTCATCGATGTTGAGTTCATAATCACACCAACAGGAGCATCATTTGATAATATCTAATAAAAAGGGGGAGGGGAAACCCTCCCTATTTTATGTTCCACGTGGAACATGATGAATAAAAGTATAAAAAATATAAAATTATAAATTACCCAGTATATGCACCAGTATTCTAGTTCTAGTTATCTTAATTCTAGTTTATCTAATCTAGTTTTATATTTACTAGCATCTAGTACTAGTATGGAAAAAATACGAAAAAAATTTGATATAATCAAGTGATTGAGAATAATTTTTTGTTTTTTCATATACAACATATTTATAGGAAAGATTAAAAATAAAAAAACTAAAAAACAAATATTGACATGGCAGATTTATTAATGAAAATGCCGGTTCCATACGAACCGAAAAGAGTTAACCGATTCATACTTAGATTCCCTTCATCTTTGGGTATTAATGAATGGTATGTAACCTCAAGTGCTAGACCAAGTGCAAAAATTAATTCAGTTGCGATTCCCTTTATCAATACATCAACATATGTTGCTGGTAGATTTGAATGGAACGAAATAAGAGTAACATTCAAAGACCCGATTGGTCCATCTGCAGCACAGGCTTTGATGGAGTGGTTCCGTTTACACGCGGAATCTGTTACAGGTCGTATGGGTTACGCAGCTGGATATAAAAAAGACATTGAATTAGAAATGTTAGACCCAACGGGGGTTGTGGTTGAAAAATGGATTCTTCAAGGTACTTTTATTACCGACTTAAACTTTAACGAACTTGATTACTCAAGAGATGATATAGCATCAATTACTTGTTCGTTAAGAATGGATAGATGTATTTTAGTTTACTAATCAAATAATAAAAAATCTGTCAATAAAAAGGTCTCTCAAAAGGAGACCTTTACTTTTTATATGACTTTTTGTAAATTATAGTAGTTATAAAATAAAAAAATATGGAAGAATTTAGAGTTGACCCAACAATCTCGTATGATGTTGTTGAATTACCTTCGAGAGGTATACATTATCAAAATAAAAAGAAGTCACTTAAAGTTGCATATCTAACGGCTGCGGATGAAAATATATTATCGGCACAAAATTTAATTGCAACAAACGGTGTAATTGACGAATTGTTAAGAAGAAAAATTTTAGATAGAGATATCCAAATTGAAGATATTGTTGAAGAAGATAGACAAGCTATTTTAATATTTCTAAGAAATACCGCATTTGGTTCCGAATATAATTTACATTTAAAAGACCCAAAAACAAATATTGATTTTACTGTAACTATTGATATGAGTGAATTAAAATTTAAAGATTTTAATTTAGAATCAGATTCCAATGGAGAATATCCTTACTTTATGGAGAAATCAAAATCTAGTATAACTTTTAAATTTTTAACACCAAAACAAGAAAAAGATTTAGAGGAATTGAAAAAAAGTTGGAATGGACAAGGGGTTGCACCTGTTGTTACTAAACAATTGGAGATGATGATTAAGTCTGTTGCTGGAAACAGAGATATGATGAATATCCACAACTTTGTTGAAAGGTTACCAATTAAAGATTCCCAAGATTTCAAAAAATTTGTAAAGGAAAATAAACCAGGATTAGATTTATTAAAAACAGTAAAAACCCCGTCAGGAGAAGATGTCGATGTTGAAATCGGCTTCGGGGTGGAGTTTTTTCGCCCTTTCTATGGATTATAAGAAAGGTCAGTTAGATGAAATTTTATTTTTAATTAAAAAGGGTTTTACTTATGGTGATATATTAACAATGCCAGTTTTTATACGTAGGTATTATGTGGGGTATATTCTTGAAATGGAAAACACTCCTAAATAATATTTATAAGTATGGCATCAATAACTATCGACCAAATTATAAATACCTCTAGAAATCGTGAAGAAGCTATTGCGAATTTTAATTCTGCGTATCCTTCAGCAACAACAAGTGAAGGTTCTGATTTTTTAAACAAACTCAATAGAAAATTTCCAGTACAATCATCAAGTACTACAAATACAGGTAGTGGTTTGACAGGTGCACCTAGTGCTGCAACACAAGGATTTATTACCAGTGCTTTAAGTAGTCAAAACATCTCACAGAGTGGGAAAATGTATGATTTTTCAACATTAGAAAAAACAGAAGACACTATATTTCAAATAAGTGATGTTGCTGCTGGTATGTTTACAGCGATTAATGACGCTAAAGGAAACCTTGGAAAAGTGGTTACAAACCTTTTAGGAAATTCACTTGTGAAAATTGGAGAAGGTGTAAATCAAATTTTAGCACAAGAAGTTAATTTAAGAAACGAAGTAAATGCAAAACTTGGTCTTACAGGGGACTTATCAAGAGGTTTAAGAGATAATATATTAGATACTTTACCAGCGGCAACCTCAATGGCTTTTGGTTTTGAAAGTGTTAGAGATTATGCGGTTGAAATGGTTGAGAATACCGGTAAAATGACCACATTTGGTAAAGATGTGTTGATTGAATCCCAAAAAACTGCGAGAGCTTTTTATGGTGATTTAAGTAAATTATCTCAAGCGATTGATGCATTTGATAAAGTTGGTATTGGAGCAAAAGATGCAATTAAAGAAATTGATAGAGCGGGTAAAAGTTCATTAACTTTAGGTTTAAACGCTAGAAAAGTAGTTGCTGAAGTTAGTTCTAATATGGATAAATTGAACACCATTGGATTTAAAAATGGTGTCGAGGGACTAACAAGAATGGTTCAAAAATCCATTGAATTTAACTTGAATATTGAAAAAGTTAAAGGTTTAGCGGAAAGTCTTTTTGACCCCGATAAAGCAATTGCGTTGTCCGCGGAATTACAAGCGATAGGTGGAGCAATAGGAGACTTCAATGACCCACTTAAACTCATGTACATGGCAACAAATGATGCTGGTGGATTACAAGATGCAATGATTGGTGTTGCGGGTTCTTTAGCAACATATAATACCGAATTAGGTAGATTTGAAATCACAGGTGCAAACCTTAGAAAGGCTAAAGCGTTGGGTGGTGAATTGAATATGACTATGGAAGAAATGTCTAAAACCGCAATTAAAGCTGCGGAAAGGTCTTCTGCAGCAACCGCGTTATTATCCTCAGGTTTACAAATTGACGAAAAAGAAAAAGAATTCCTTACCAATATCTCCAAAATGGAAGGTGGTAGAATGGTAATCGATGTTCCAGAATCTATTGCTAAAAAAATGGGTCTTGAAGACACAAAAGTAGCGTTAGATGAACTAAGTCCAACAATTGCAAAAGGATTATTAGAAAACCAAAAGGCCTTTGAAGATATGAGTGTTGAGGACATCGCTAGAGACCAATACACTGTTACACAAAATATTGAAAAAGATGTCAGTTCTTTATTGACCTTGGCTAAAGTTGAAGCCGCAAAGGGATTTAGGGGTGGACTTCAAGATGTTGACAATTTCTTGAAAGAAAAATTAGGTGAACCGTTAAAAAAAATGACACAAACAGGTACTGCCGAAAACAAAGACCTCGAAGGATTTTGGAAAGAAGTTAACAAAAATACAAACGAAACCGTAAAAAGTACTTTTGAAGAACTTAAAAGTAAAGGTGTTAATATATCAGATGAAAATTTAGCGGCAACTAAAAATATTGGAAAACAAGAACAAGTAACCACAAAAAATATTAATCTTAGTATTAAATCAAACGACGCTGTTGTTGATGCAACAACACGAGCAATAATTAATAGTCCATCAATCGCTCAAGACATAAAAGACCAAGTTATACCAAGTGAACTCGAATATACGTCAACAACATTACCATCAAAATATCAATAAAATAAAATCATTCTATTTATAGGATAAATGCCAACATATTTAGATTTTAATACCACAAAATCGTTTAGAGATTTTTTAATATCAAAAACCCTAAACGCCCCCAATGGACCACAAACGTTCACTGCGGGAAATTATGTTGTGCAAAATTTAAATAACTACGCAAACATTGACCCGGGTGATGTTAAAACAAATTGGGCGGTTTATTTCGGTCAAAATTTTATTAATTTATATATACCACCCAACAACACAATTGAGGAATACACAAACACATCTTTACCAAATTTAGCTCTATTAAATGGTGGTATTTTATCGGCGGGATATGTAGATTCTTTTCTTAAAATTGATGGGAGTCTTGTTAGTATAATGGCGGGTCAAAATTTTGATGAGGATTCAAGATTAATGAAATTCGCGGTACAAAATATTAGAGAAAATAAACAAGGTCCTGTATTTGCTAGATTACAACAAAATTTGGAATCCGCCACTTCAGGTAGGATTAGGGTCTTAGATGCTCTACAAGGTAACACCGCAACTGCGATAAACATTGTTACAGGTAGAGAACCTTTAATTGAAAAAAATTATAAAATTACTGTTGCAAAATCTTTATTAGGTAAGGGTATTGATTTTCTACAAACCGTATCTGGTGTAGAATTTCCATTTAGTGAAATACCGGGTGATTATTTAACAAATCCTAAAAACCCTATTGAAAACAGACCGGCACCAAAAACAGAAGCGGGTGCGATTTTACAAGATGTAACAGGTGTTTTAGGTAGTTTAGTTGGTATACAAAGAAGACCAAAATTAGGTAGGAAACCTTCGGACCTAATGATTGAATACATGGGAGAAGGTCAAAAACAAATTTTATTTGACCAATTAACATATTCAACATACGCACCAAACTACACAACAACCGCTAGGTCACAACAATCATCAAAATTATTCAACTTTGTAAACAATGTTGCTCAAGGTGTTAAAAATGTTTTAGGACTTGAAGCACCTAAAGGCGTTGCGTATATCGGAGACGATAGAAGTGAAGATGTAAAATACACCATGTCTGATTTTAATGACAACATGGTAAAAAGTAGTTATTTCCTTAGTTTGATGTTCGACCCTGTACAAGCTTCATTGTTTGAAAGACAAAGAAACATTTCACAAGGTGGACCAATTAGTACTAAGTTAACGTGGATAAGTAAAAACTCACAAAATAAAATCGGATTACACAACCCTGAGTTCCAATCAAGAGAAAGTGATGCTTATAATAATTCTATATCAACCAAATATGGATTTAGAGAAGATTCAATACTAGGAAAAACCCAAGAGATATTGGATTCAATGCCAAAAGATGGTCAAGCAACAAGGACACATGTTGGTAACGTTATTGACCAAACAAGTAGAATTTTTAAAGAGGGTGAATCAATGTTGTCAAGAGGTTCGGCAATAAAATTTGTTGACCAATACAAACAAGAAACAGGTGCGGAATATTGTCGTGTATGGACAAAGGATAGGTCGTATATGAACTATTCTGATACTATGAAAAGAACCGCTAACATCAGAAAGTTTGATGATAGTATTATGGGTGGTGAAAGTAGACCTTGGAATATAAACATCGCCCCAACATCCAGCGGTAATTATGACGCAAAAAACAGCTTCAGAAATTCTTTTGGTGCAAAGAATTCTACTAATATTTTAAGTGGACCTGACCCTGTTACTGGTTATGGCGCTGATGGGTTTTACGCTAAGAAATATATGTTTTCAATTGAAAACTTAGCGTGGAGAACATCAAATACACCAGGTTTTACATATAATGATTTACCTTTCTGTGAAAGAGGACCTAATGGTGGTAGAGTAATGTGGTTTCCACCATATGATTTAAAAATTAGTGAGAACAACCAAGCGAGATGGCAAGATAACACTTTTTTAGGTAGACCTGAACCAATTTATACGTATCAAGACACCCAAAGAAGTGGACAACTTTCATTTAAAGTAGTTGTTGACCACCCAAGTATTTTAAACCTCTTAGTTAGAGAATTCTTTAAAGGAATGTCCGATGAAGAATCAGAAAATTATATAAACGCGTTTTTTGCCGGATGTCAAGAATTAGATTTTTACGAGTTAATTAGAAGATATGCTCAATTAGATACAAATGATATTAAATTAATTCAATCTTTTTTAAACAAAGGAAAAGACCCTGAGGTAATTAAACAATATAAAATTACCACAGAATATCCTGTAGAGTCTGCACCAACAAATACAACACCTCAGGGTAATGATGCAGATTCAAAACCCGTTGATGAGGTTATTGCAAAATTAAAATATGAAAATGATATACCTAAATCATCAAGAGAACTCGCAACAACCGACAATTATACTTTATTATACAATACATATAAATTAAGAAAACAAAATTATATAACAAATTTAGGGGATGCGTTAAACACATTAACAGGTTTATCGCAAACTGATGCGGTTGTTAAAAAAGAAAAAGGTCAGATTTTTGGTGACGAAAACAAAACAATAACACAATCTGATATTGATTTTCAAACCACAAAAATAGGTAACTATTTTGATGAGGCACAGGTTGCTTTTGATAAATATGAAGGGGCAATCAATAATTTAATTAGCGATATTACAGGAAAAACCGCTAGTGGAATTAGAATGACAATTTTATCCTCATGTTCTTCAGTGGCTACCACCGACTATAACGAAAGGTTATCATTAAGAAGAAGTCACTCCGTTATTCAAGATGTCTTTGATAGATTATCCGCTATAACTAATAAAAAGGCGGCAATAAAATGGGTTGATAATTTAAATTTAGTTAACGACAATACAGGTGAAAATGATAAAGTGATAATACAACAGGGACAACCAATTGTAATTGTCAAAGAATATAGTCTTAAAAATGATTTTGGATTTGATTACGATGCTAAATTTGTTGTTGAATCACAAAACTACGGTGAAGTGTTAACCGGTGTTGGTGATAGAGATTGTTTAGATAAAGATTTTGTTGAGGTCCCAAAATTAAAAGTATATTCACCAATTGCTTTTTATTGTAGACAGACAGTTTTTGGTTTAAAATACAATAAGAAATCAGATAAACCAACACCAGAGACACCACCACCGCCGCCACCGATTACTAAAATTGAAGAAAATGGGGAGGTTGTAATAAATCCACCAACAAGAAAACCGGCCATCGACCCTCTAAAAAGAATTATTGCAAAAACTTTATCGGAATGTTTTTATTTTAAAAAATTAGAACAAGACGACCCAATTGTATTTAATTCATTAAAGGAAAAATTAAAATATTTTCATCCCGCTTTCCACTCAACAACTCCAGAGGGATTGAATAGTAGATTAACATTTTTACACCAATGTATTAGACCGGGTGATACAATTCCAATAAAAGGAATTGCAGAAGAATCTGACCTCAGAGCAAGAAACACATCCTTCGGTCCACCACCCGTTTGTATTTTAAGGATTGGTGATTTTTACCACTCTAAAATTGTCATAAGGGATGTTAATATATCATTTGATGATGGTGGTCAAATCTTATGGGATTTAAACCCTGAAGGTATTGGGGTACAACCAATGATTGCGTCTGTTACTTTAAGTATAAATTTTATTGGTGGTCAAGGGTTGTCAAAACCGGTAGAAAGATTACAAAACGCACTTTCATCTAACTTCTTTGCAAATACTGAAATGTACGATGAAAGGTCAATTGCTACTAACGATACAATTGGAGGTAAAAAGGCGGAAGAATTTACAAAAGTGTTTTTAGAAGATTTAAATAGAACTTATAATAATTCAATTAATAAAAATGCTCAATCACAGAATACCAAAAATGTGAAAGACGGTTTATATATGGGTGAACTGAAAAACGGAACCAAAATGAATTACACTCAATTAATTGGGTCCGTTTTTGAATCCACTAAAAATTATTTTGAAAAATTTGAAAGTACGTACAATAACATTTACACAAAATATGGTAAGGACATAACAACAATGTTACTAAAAGGTGATTATAGACCGATAAATCAGTATGATGTTTATACGTCAACCTCACCAACACCAGGAAAGACATTAACACTTCACGGATTACATAAGAAAACACAAGAATTAGAAGTTTACACAAGTGGTTTAAAAACTGCGTTGGCTAGTTTTGTTAATAATTCTTCATCAACTTATTTGGTTAATATGTTAGGTTTCGATAAGGAAATGACAGGTTCATTATTGACCGACACTAACGTTAAAATAAAAAAATATATTACCGAAAAAATAATAGAAGAAAAAATAAATGAATTAACAAATTCTAAAATACTTTCAGAATTAGATACATCAAGAAATAAATTGATTATTGATTTAGACAAGTTAAATTTTGTAATTAAAAACGCTAAAGATTCTACAGTTTCAGACGGTAAAGTTAAATCTGTTTCAATAAGTGGATTTACTTCCGATATGTTATATAATGAATATGATACATGTATTGATTATATTGATAAAAACACCTCTAAACTAGTTGAAGACTTATCAACTAACATTACATTCTTAAACCCAACCATACAGTCTGCTGATTTTGATTTTCTAATGAAACAATTATTGTCGGATAGTAAAACAGTTGATGCAATAATAGCGGAATTAAATGACCCAACATTGTATTCAAATGGTTTAAAAAATAAATTAAAAAGACGAATTGAAAAATTTGTTGAAGTACCAAAAGCGAAAAATTTTAAATTAACAAAATTCAAAAATAGAAAAAGTGGTAAAGAAATTGAATTTGGTGTTTCATCAATTACAGATGAATCTAACCAAACAATAATTAATGAATCGAATCAAATATTTTCAACCTCAAATGATGTTGATAATAAATTAAACTTTTATAGAGCACAATAATGAGTAGACAATATTTTGACAGATATCAATTTTTTGTTGAGGATGGTAAATTTAGAATAGTACCTGGCATCGAAATACCAATAAAGGGCACTGATAGATATATGTTTTTTAAAAAAGGTAGGGATAGACTAGATAAAATATCACAAGATTATTATGGGTCACCTGTTTTTGGATGGTTAATATTACAGGCAAACCCAACCGCGGGTAGTGTTGAGTTTGAAATACCGGATAATTTTGTTGTTAGAATACCATTTCCACTAACAACGTCTTTACAAGATTACAAAAGAAATGTAGAATTGTATAACCTATATTATGGAGAACAATAAGGATTACCCAAATAGTGAAAACATACTCGTAAAAGTTGACCAAAACAATCTTATTTATGTTGACCCAAATAGTGTTGTTGATTCAAATGGAGAAATACAGCCAAGAGGACATAAACAGGAAAACTTAGTGATGTATGTTAACTTGGAAGCTGATTTAATTCCAAGAACAACCCTTATTGCCGATGATAATGTAGGTAACACACTAACACAAATAGCCAAGGGTAATATAAATTTCTTAAAAAACGCAAGTGGTGATGGTAACTTTGATTCAACTTGGACAGATGCTTACTTACCAAAACCTATACAAGGACAAGAATCGACCTATAAAGATGGATATGATGTAACCTTTGGAGAAGACCAATTTAAGGACCCATCAGGACAATCATTCGGTATTGATTCAATAACAATTGACGTTAAAGGTGCTAATTTTGTACCCCAAGTTACAATAAATTTTGTAGACGTTAGAGGTAAAACACTTTTTGAATCTTCAGAAAATTCACCATATAGAGCATTTTTTCATTTACCATGGCCAATTTTTTATTTAACCGTCAAGGGATATTACGGTAAGGCAATAAGATATAGGTTACATATGACCGATTTTAAATCAAGATTTAACGAATCTAATGGTAACTTTGAAATTGCAACTAAATTTGTTGGTTCAACTTTTGCTTGGTTAAATGATATTCCACTTTCTGCAATTATAAATTGTCCGTACATGTTTTTAGTTGAAGAAACTAAAGATACTAAATTCAACGAAAAGACGGGATTATACGAAAAAAAGGTTTCACATTCTTCAAGAGGATATACAATACTTAAATCTATCTATAGACAATATGAACAAAAAGGATTGATTCCTAAAGGTTTTCCAGTTAGAACACTTAAAGAAGTTGGATATATTGCCGAAACATTAGATAAAATTTTAGAACAACAAATTTTTAGTAAAGTAAGTATGGAGGTTTTCCAAGGAATTAAAGAAATGGAGACCATTATTAATGATTTTGAAAACGCAATTAAAGCGTGGGGAAAACAATACCTATCACAAGAATACACAACATTTACAAAAACATCCACAACAAATGAAACATTAAGTGATTTGTGGTTTTATTTAAGCGCTAAAGACAAAACCGAAACAAAACATATATTAGGAACAGGACCCGGTGCTCTTGAACTTTTTCTAATAGGTTTTAATAGTGCAATGAATAAATCAAAACTTCTTACGCAAAATTTACTTAATGAAACAACTGGAGACTTTAAAAGAATATCAATAAGAAATGTAAGAAGCGTTCAATCATATTATAAGACATTAAACGATAAGAAAATAGTTGTTTATATTGATGGAATATTTGATGATATATTTCAAATCAGAAAATCATTTGAAGAACAAAGGAAAAAAGTTGAAGATGACGTTGAAACAAAAATGAATGAAGTCATCAAGAGTAAAGAATATGGTTTTGGTTTTGAGCCAACTCTTAGAAATATGTTTGCAGTTTTATTAGCGAACGCGGAAGTTTACATTAGATTAATGAAAGATGTTCACAACAAGGCGTTCGAATCCTCAAATGACAGAAAAAAACAACTTACTAATTTATCAAAAGAATCAAAGGGAGAAAACATTTATCCTTGGCCCGAAGTTAAAAAACCACAAACAGGTGGGAAACAAAATGTTATTGCATACCCAGGTGATGAAGAACTTGTTCACAAGTTAAAATCATATAATAAAAAATTGTGGCCTGAAGTTGATTTTATTGAAGAATATATTAAAATAACAACAAATAGAATTGAAACAAACGTTAAAGACGAACCAACAAGGAATGATGTTAACTATGTTTTTGATTCAAATACCGAAAACCAAAAAATAGAAGACATATCGGGTATTGATGTAATAAACGAAACGATACCATTTGTAGATAAAAGTTATGCGGGGTTTGTGTATGAATTATTTGAAAGAGCAAAATACATGACATTATTTGATTCTTTTGATAATGACATGATTATACAGTTGGCGAATGAAGAGTTTAAAAATATTAGAGAGTCAATTACACAAGATATAGACTTGATTGAATTAGCAAAAAAGATAACAACCAGAGAAAGTCTAATTGCAACACAATCAATAACAGAATTGAAAGAAAATGGTGTAATTCAAAAAAATGAAGACGGTACGCCCAAAAAGGCGATTTCATATAGTGGTTACTTACCGGGTTTATCACCATATGAAAGATTTAATTATTTCAGAGATAATTTAGCAACAACAGATTATATCTCTAACATTATTGAAGAACCTTTTAAATTTAAAAAATACGATGAAACAGAAACAAATCCAAAAGGGGATTTAGATGAAAAAAAATTAAATGAAAATTTATTAAATTATAAAATCGAATCATATAGGACTAACATATACCCTTTCAACTCAACAACATACCTAAATTATTTAGGTAAACAAACTTTTAGTAAAGACAATTTTAAATTTGAAGGGATATTAAAAGTTAATAGTTCACAAGGTTTTGTTTGTTCACCAATAAACCCAAAATCTTGGGTAAAAGCAAATTCGAACACAAATGACTTCTTTTCTAATACAATTAATGTATCTGGAAACACAACATCAATATTAAACACACCTTATTTCCATAACCAATTATTTTCAGATTTTAACCAATCAAAAATACATGGTAAATTTAAAGGTTCTGCTTATTTGTTATTAAACTCTTTACCACTTATTGATTTAGATGACCAAATAACATTTGATGGTAAATCTATATTAACGTCATCTTTATTTAGAGAGATATCTTCAACTCATTTTATTCCATATCATTTGTTATTAAAATGGGGTTCAATATATCATAGGTATAAAACACATTTGATTGATGGTTATGACATTTTAGATGGATGTATTAACTCAAGTTATATAACTAAACCATTAACGGGAAAAACATTATTTGATAATAATGGTGCGTTGATAACATACACCTCAACCAACGCTTCGAGTTCAGGTACAACAATTACAGTACCGAGTACAACAGGTTTACAATCTGGAATGACAGTAACTGTTATTGCGGGAACAGGACAAACAGCACCAAACACCTATATAACAAATGTCACAAGTACCACAGGATTCACAATTTCTCAATCACCATTAACAGGATTAACAGGTGCAACTATATTCGCGGTGTATGATGAATATGTAACATTTGATGTGATACCAAGAATATCTACAACGTCAGGTACAACTACCGGTGTTACATATACGGGATATACACATGTCGGTATTAAACCATTCTATCAAGCAATATATAGTCAAATAGTAAATGATTACACAACTTACGATACTAGTTTAGGAAATATATCATATTTCCCAACAAGTCAAACAGGTAAAATTCTTCATAGAGTTAGAACAAAAAGTGAGATGAATTATTGGGATGTCATAATGGATAACTCAAAGTACATAAGTTCTGACAAAAATTATACATTGATGCCATCAACGGGTGGACACCTAAGTAGTAAAATTGCCAATGACAACACTTTTACTTTAGCAGAAGAACTAACATTCAAAACACTTTGGTATTTAGATGACACACTTTCTACAAGTTTTAGTGGGCAAACCTTTCCAAGTCCTTATAATTATTTTAGAACAACAGGTAACACATACTCAATATCATCAAACTATAAAAAGGCGATAGATTTAATTGGTACCTTTAGTCCACAAATATTGGAATATTTTGAAAGTTTCTTTTTAGATTTTGCTAGTGAAAAAATAAATGAGGAGATTCCGTACAATATTTTTAGGAATGTAAGTTATCCAAAATTTCAAGACTTATTAAAAAAACTTTCTGTTGTTGAAAAGAAAGATGATGATAGTAATAATATTGATAGTTTAATTGGTGTATTAAAACTTAGACAGAAAAGAAATGCGGAAAATGTTACTTTAGACATTTTAAGTAATAATAATTTAATTAAGTTTACTTTAGCGAATCCAAAAGAAATAGATGCGTTTTCTTTTTATGGTTTTTCAAAATACAATAATCTATCGACATATTCTCCAGCACCTTTTAGTGCATCTGATTTAACTCCGGCAAATTTAAATTTTATAAAATTATATATTGGTGAGGATATTGACAATTACTATGTGAACTTCTTTAGTGGAATGGATATAAAACTAACTGAAGACAACATAAAAATACATAGACCATTAGTACAAATATATGCCGGTTATAGAAAGGCGGGAGGTACAAATACAAAAGCGGCGTTCGCATCTTATGTACAAAGTATAGTGTTAAATTCAGATTTAAGATTAACAACATTTTTAAATATACTTCTTCCACAGTTTGCAAAACTTAAGAGTGGTTCGGCATCTAACCCAGCGTCAAGTATTGATATGTTTAGAGGATATAACTCAACGCAAACAAAATTAGAACTGTACAATACATTTAAATCGTTTAACGACAAATGGACATCGGGTAACTCAATTGGTCAAAGATTATTACTTGAAGAATTTTTATTCTTAGACAAGGCAAATAGAGACATTGGAGACAAATTTTATCTTAACATAGATAAGTTCACACCACTACTTGACCCCAACAACTCTAAGGTACCACTTTATACCGCAATATCTATGTTAATTCAAGGTACTGGACTAGATATGAGGGCTCTACCAGCTTACATTAATTTCTATGGAAATAATTTAACCAACAGAAACAAGATTACACCATCTAAAAAAGTTGCGTCTACTTTATTTGGAACCTTTTTAGAAGTTGATTATCAAGAGGCCACTCCAAAAGTGATAATTCAATTAGTTGGTCAATCATCAAAAAGGATTGATATGTCAAATAGCAAACCTTATAAATTTGTTGATGACAGTTTTTATATTGGGGGACAAAACCCTAATCCATTATTAATAACATCATTAGAAAGTTTTTCACAAAACGATTTATCAAAGTCCAATAGGGTTGTTGCTTTTGAGGTTAGCTTTGGTGACCAAAACCAAGGAATATTCAAAAGTATAACAAACCTAGACCAAAGCACTCTAAAAAATACTTCAGAGTCTTTCCAAGTTTTAGAAAATTTATCAAGGTCTGCATCTGGTGCGGGTGTTTATAATGTCGACACAAGTCTGTTTGATTATTATAAACAAGCATCTTATAAATGTGGAGTTAGTGCCATGGGTAATGTTATGATACAACCAACAATGTTCTTTTATTTAAAAAACATACCTATGTTTAGAGGTTCATATTGGATTACAGACGTTACACATAATATAAAAGGAAACAATATTTCAACATCGTTTAATGGAACAAGAATACCGTATACATCATTACCCGACCCAAAAGATTCATTTGTTGCGAGTTATAGAATTTTATTTGATAAGATACAATCAAAAGCAATTGCAAAAATCAAACAAAGAGCGGCGAATCAAACAGATACACAAGAAACCGTAATATATCAAGGTATTCCTTATATTACAGATAGACAAGATAAAAAATTAACCGACGAGACTATAGTTCAAGATGTGGGTATTAATAGATTTGGTGTACCATATAATGGTTACAATGAAACAAGATTAATTCAAAAGATTAAATCCGGTAATGAAGAATGGTTAAGAACTGTTGTTTATAAAATGGGTGGTGAAAAATACACAATTGACGATTCTCAAGGATTTAATATCGCCAATGGTATAACTTGGTCAGACGTTAAATCAACAGATTATAAGTTTTATAATGTAGATTTTCAAATATCAAAAAGTATTACTATTGATATAATTAAAACAGCTAAAACAACCTTTAAGAATCCTAAAAACAGTAAAACCTTTACTTTAAACCCAAGTTATCAATTAGATAAAAATGTTGGACAGATAGTGGTTGAAGGACCAATAAGTCGAGGACCATCTTCAAAAACGATTGGTATGGGTATGTCACCAAAGTTAATGTCTGAGTTAGGTTTATATGATGGGGATGTAGTTTATTTTAAAATGGATTAAAATATAAGTTTTTAAGTTTTTTAGATATTTATTAAAGAAAGTACCATGAACAACGAAAAATTAAATAAAACATTGGACAACTATATGGAAAATCCAAAACACGTTAAATCCGTTTCAAATGATGGAATGGAAAGAGAAGAGTGTGACCTTCAAACTGGTGAATGTTATGTAATCAGGTCTAAGGATGGTATAGTAGAAAGAATAAATAAAAAATTCATAACCGAAGACGGTAGACAACTTTTACAAGACTAAGTAAACCATGAAAAAATTAGAAAAATCATTATTAGAAGAAGTCGCAAGATACAGAGCGATTAATAATTACGCTAAAAATCTGATGGAACAAGGTGATGTACCACCAACAGACCCGGCGTTAGCAGTACCACCTCCGGGTGATGTTCCTCCACCTGATGCTGGTTTACCACCTGCGGGAGCACCACCGATGGATGCAGGTGCACCACCTGCGGGAGCACCACCAGTTGATGACACCGAAGAAATCGATATTACAGATTTGGTCAATATGACTAAATCAATTAAAAAAGATTTAGATGATAACAAATCTGAGAATACCGATGTTGTTAGTAAAATGGACACAGTGTTTTCTAAGTTGAACGATTTAGAACAAAAATTATCTCAAATGGATAATGTTTTAAATAAAATTGATGAACTTGGAAACAAGGTAGAGGGAATGAAAGAAAAAACACCACAAGAAAAATTAGAGTTACGTTCATTAGATTCTTATCCTTTTAATTTGAATCCACAACAGTTCTTCGCTCAAAAACAAGGAGAGATGCAACAAAGTGGTAAAAATGAATACGTGTTATCAAAACAAGACATCGACGATTACTCTAACGAAACAATAAGAAATAGTTTTAACCCAGAAGAAGAACAAGATGAATTTACATTCTAAAGTCAACCTATTATTAGGTATTCATGCCCAATTAAAAATATTCCATTGGCAAACAAAAGGTTATGCTAGACATAACGCATTTGCCCAAACAAGAGACACGCTAGAAGATTTAATGGATGGATTTATTGAAGAGGCTATGGGTAAATATGGTAGATTCACTTTAGACGAAGAAACCAAAACCATAGAATTATTTAACATGAGTGATGTTAAACCAACAGAAATGGTGGAAACAATTTGTCAAGCACTTGTAGAATTTACCAAGGAATTGGACCCCGTAGATACAAATTTATTGAATATTCGTGACGAAATGTTAGGTTTATTCCAAAAATTAAAGTATCTTTTAACTTTAGAGTAACCCACAAATAAAATTTTTCAAAAAAAAGAGAGTCAGATTTTGTAATCTGACTTTTTTTGTCTATAATTTACATAGAAATACATTTCTAACATTTAAAAACAAATAATATGTCAACAATTGAATCAGTACTGGCACAGTACGAAAAAAACAAACAAGCCGCAAGCGGCAGCAGTAACAAAGTCTCTCAAGAAGAGAGAATGAAGAAGTATTTCACCACCGTTCTACCCAAAGGTGCTCGAAGTGGTGAAAAAAGAATTCGAATCCTACCATCCAAAGATGGTGGAAGTCCATTTGTGGAAGTTTACTTTCACGAGGTTCAGGTAGATGGTAATTGGGTTAAATTACATGACCCTAAGCAAGACGGAAAACGTTCTCCTTTAAATGAGGTTTACGAAGGTCTTATGATGACAGGTGACGAACAAGATAAAGTTTTGGCTCGTCAGTACCGCTCACGTAAATTTTACATTGTAAAAGTTATCGACAGAGAAAATGAACAAGATGGTGTAAAATTTTGGAGATTTAAACACAATACAAAAAGTGAAGGTGTTTTAGATAAAATTTATCCTTTATTTAAAAACAAAGGTGACATTACCGACCCTTCAAAAGGTAGAGATTTGATTATTAACCTTAATCTAAGTAAAGCAGGTAACGGTAGAGAGTATACAACAATTACTTCTATTATCCCCGAAGACCAATCTCAACTACACACCGACAACGACATCGCTAACTCTTGGTTAGTAGATGAATTGGTATGGTCTGATGTATATTCTAGAAAACCAGAAGAATATCTGGAAATGGTTGCTAAAGGTGAAGTTCCAAGATGGGACACAACAACAGGTAAATACGTTTCAAATTCAACAGAAGAGTTTGAAATGTCTAAACCAAGTACACCTGTTAAGACATCATCAGTTCCTGAGTTTGACCCACAAGAAGAAGCCGAAGGAGACGACGATTTACCATTCTAATCAATACGAGCATGGGCATGTGTATTAACATAATGTCCATGCTCTTTTTTTAAAAAAATTATTAAAATACAATGGCAATCAAGAAAAAAGAATTCGATTATATATCTAAATTTTCAACCAAGACAAAATACAAGGACGAAAATTTTTATTACTGTGGAGAAGCGTTTAACAACGCGTGTGGTTTACCGGGTCCTGTCATGGGAAATATTAATATGTTTTTGGGACACACAAACTCCTCAAAAACAACCGCAATGATTTTAGCGGCAGTTGATGCTCAAAGAAAAGGACATTTACCTGTTTTAATTATTACCGAAAGAAAATGGAAATGGGAACATGCTTTGGAGTTAGGTTTCCAAGCCGAAAAAGATGCAAATGGGGAATGGGTTGGAGATTTTATTTTCAATGATTCTTTTGAATACATAGAACAAGCGACTGATTTCATAAATGAAATTATCGACGCACACGAAAAAGGTGATATTCCGAGAAACATTTTATTTTGTTGGGATTCAATTGGTTCTATTCCTTGTAAAATGACATTTGATGGTAAAGGTGGTAAACAACACAACGCAAGTGTCCTGTCTGATAAAATCGGTATGGGTATCCACGCAAGAATAACCAAATCTAAAAAAGAGGATTATCCAACAAAAGAAAACCCATATTATATAACTATGGTTGTTGTAAATCAACCATGGGTGGAATTACCCGACAATCCTTTTGGTCAACCCGAAATTAAAGCTAAGGGTGGTGAAGCTCTTTGGTTGGCATCCGCGTTAGTATTCTTGTTTGGTAATCAAAAGAAATCAGGTATTAACCACATAGACGCCGTCAAAGATGGGAGAAAAATCGCATATGCGGTCAGAACTAAAATATCAATCCTAAAAAATCACGTAAATGGATTGGGATACAAAGATGGTAAGGTTATAGTTGTTCACAATGGTTACATCGCCGACACCAAAGAATCGTTGGAAACTTACAAAAAAGATTACTCAAGTTTTTGGAGAGATAAGTTAGGTGTTAGCGAATTTGATTTATCAGAATCAACAACATACGATTACGAAGAAGAAGATTAATATTTGTTTAACCCTATAAGAGTGATGATTAATGTCTAATGTATTATTAGTTGATGGTGACAATTTACTTACAATTGGTTTTTTTGGCTTAAAAAATCACTTTTATAAGGGAGAACATATTGGTGGAATTTACCATTTTATCAATACCTTAAGGAGAACAATTGAAATTCATCATTTGGATAAGATTGTTGTTTTTTGGGATGGTCAAGACGGTTCTATTACAAGAAAAAAGTTTTACCACCAATATAAAGAAAATAGAAAATCTAGAATTAGGTCAGAAGAGGAATTACACTCTTATGGCAAACAAAGGAACCGAATTAAACAGTACTTAGAAGAATTGTTTGTTAGACAGGGTGAGTATGAATTTTGTGAATCCGATGACTCCATTGCATACTACGTTCAAAATTCACATAAAGAAAACAAAATAATTTTTTCTTCGGATGGTGACCTAACTCAGTTAGTTTCAGAAAACACCAAATTATACAATCCTTCCCACAGTAAGATTTATCAACCAAATGACATGTTTGTTTACGACCATGAACAAATTCTTATTGAGAATATAAAATTGGTAAAGATGATTTGTGGTGACCCATCAGATAACATTGCGGGCATTAAAAACTTAGGAGTTAGACGACTCATATCAATGGTACCCGAGATTAAAACACAACAAATAACGATTGATTTTATACTTGAAAGGTTTAATAATCTTTTTGAAGAAGACAATGATAACCGATTGGTAAAAAATCTTTTAACTGGTGTGACAAAATATGGAATACTTGGTGAAGAGTTTTTTGATGTTAATAGTCGTATTGTTAGTTTGGACAATCCATTTCTAACTGACGATGCTAAAGAATCTATTAATTCATTAATAAATGATTTGATTGACCCTGAAGGTCGTTCATATAAAAACACGATGAAGATGATGATGGAAGATGGTATATTTTTACTTCTACCAAAATCAGATGACGCGTGGATAAATTTCCTCAACCCATTTTTAAGATTAACAAGAAAAGAAAAAAATAAAAAATTAATTAAAATTAGAAACAATGAGTAATCAAGAAGTAACAAAGTTTGAGTTCCTTTTGACTTTAGAAGGTAACATTATCTGCCAACGTTTCTTTAACGTAAGGGAACATAACCCAAAGTCGCGACGTTCAATGGATTTACACTACTATGTAAAAAATATTTGTGACGATATTTGTAGTGATTTGAAAACAAAAACATTGGATTATCTACACGAAAATCGTGATTATTTTTACGGTTTAGACGCTGCAGAAACCGAAGAACAAAACGATAAAGAGTATTTTTTACTTGAAATTAAGATGGGTGACGATGTATTTATTCAAAGGATGTTTCCCGCTAAAATCTTCCACCCAAAGGTAAGATATACGGTAGATATTCGCCCTTATTTGAAGAGATACTTGTCAGACCTTACTGACATTTTATCATCTACGAATTTGGAAACGACTTATTTAAATTATCAATTATAAAAACTAAAAAAAACTATGTCAGAAAAAAATTTTGGATTTCTCGGAGCGTCATTTCAACAAACGTTAATTAAATCAATTATTGAAGATAAGAAATACGGTGAGCAAATTATTGATGTAATCGAGAGCAAATATTTTGATAATAGTTCTTTTAGATTCATTACCGCTCACATCAAAGAATATCACCAAAAATATGGTAATATTCCCGATTATCAGACTCTGTGTCAAACAATCATTCTTGAATTAGGTTCTCAGGAATCCGCTAGAATTCATTTAGACACAATACACGATATCAAAGAAAACACCGATGATAACCCAATGGTGAGAGAAGAAGCTCTTAATTTTTGTAAACAACAAAATTTAAAAAAAGAGTTGAAGATTGTTACCACCATTATCGACAACGGTAAGTTTCAGGAATATCATAAAATCGAGGGTATAATTCAAAAGGCACTACAAGTGGGATTACCACCTGAAGAGTGTATGGATGTTTTTCATAACATCGACGAAGCGTTGGAAAAGGATAACAGACAACCAATTCCAACAGGAATCGAAGGTCTTGATTCGGCATTGAAAGGCGGTTTAGGAATGGGAGAACTAGGTGTCGTATTAGCTCCAACCGGTACTGGTAAAACAACGATTCTTTCATTGTTTGCAAACACTGCTTATCTTCATGGATACAATGTCCTTCAAATATTCTTTGAAGATAATCCTGATAACATCAAGAAGAAACACTATACAATTTGGTCAGGTATTGCACCAGATGAACAACCCGAAAATAAAGATTTTGTTAAAGACAAAGTCACTCAAATACAATCTCAGAGTAAGGGTAGTTTAGATATTTTAAAATTACCTAGTGATTCGGTAACAATATCAGAGATAAAATCAAGATTAAGAAAAAGAATTTCAGAAGGTAAAAAGATTGATTTACTTGTAATTGATTACGTTGATTGTATCAGCCCTGATAAATCACAGTTTGGTGAAGAATGGAAAGGTGAGGGTTCTGTTATGAGAAGTTTAGAAGCGATGACAAGTGAATTTGGAATTGTTATATGGACAGCAACACAGGGTAACAGAGAATCGATATCATCTGAAGTTGTTAATAGTGACCAAATGGGTGGTTCAATTAAAAAGGCACAAATTGCTCACGTAATCCTATCAATAGGTAAAACAATAGAACAAAAAGAACACAATTTAGCCACAATGACTTTACTTAAATCAAGAATAGGTCGAGACGGTATTATATGGCAAAACTGTAAGTTTGATAATAGACTCTTGGTTATTGATACCGAGTCTCAAACTACTCTCCTTGGACATAAGGAGGAGAAACAAAAGAACAATTCCGACAGAATCAAGGATGCGTTTATGAAAAGACAGGAAGTATTAAACAGAAATTAATAATTATTAACACCATGACAGAAAAGATTTTGAAAGAAAATCCGGGACGTTTTGTCCTTTTTCCAATCGAACACCACGACATTTGGAAACTTTACAAACAACAAGAAGCGTGTTTTTGGACCGCTGAAGAAATTGATTTGGCTCAAGACATTTATGATTGGGAAAACAAACTAAACGAGGATGAACAACATTTTGTTAAACACGTTTTAGCGTTTTTTGCTGCATCAGATGGTATTGTAAATGAAAACTTAGCAATGAATTTTGTTAATGAAGTTCAATACACCGAGGCAAAAATGTTTTATGGTTTTCAAATGATGATGGAAAATATACACAGTGAAACATATTCATTGTTGATTGATACCTACATTAAAGAAAGACAAGAACAAGATAAGTTATTTAATGCCATTGAAACCATACCGGCGATTAAAAAGAAGGCGGAATGGGCTATTAAATGGATTGGTTCGAAATCATTTGTTGAAAGATTAATCGCGTTTGCTGCTGTTGAGGGTATTTTCTTTTCTGGCTCATTTTGTTCCATTTTCTGGCTCAAAAAACGTGGTTTAATGCCAGGATTAACCTTCTCAAATGAGCTCATTTCAAGAGACGAAGGAATGCACTGTGATTTTGCCTGTCACTTATTTAATAATCACATTGAAAATAAAATAAGTGACAAAAAAATAAAAGAAATTATTTGTGGTGCATTAGAAATCGAAAAGGAATTTATTTTAGAGGCGTTACCTGTAAAATTAATTGGTATGAATTCTGAATTAATGTCGCAGTACCTTGAATTTGTTGCCGATAGGTTATTAGTTTCATTGGGTTGTGGGAAAGTTTATAATTCAGAGAATCCATTTGATTTTATGCAGAATATTGCTCTCCAAGGTAAAACAAATTTTTTCGAAAAGAGAGTTGCTGAATATCAAAAAGCGGGGGTAAATAATAACGTGTCTATTGAAGATATGGACACATCATTTGATGATATAGAATTTTGATTAAACCATGAAAGTAAAAAAGAGAGATGGCTCATTGGAAGAAATGAGATACGACAAAATCACAAGAAGAATACAATTTTTTTGTGATGATTTAAATTTAGAGTACGTTGACCCAACATTAGTTACATTAAAAGTAACTCAAGGAATATATGACGGTATCTCAACAACTGAGTTAGATGTATTAGCGGCTGAAACCGCCGCATCAATGGTTACCACCCATTCTGATTATGCGAAATTAGCCGGTAGATTAGCAGTATCCAATTTACACAAAACAACACCAAAAAAGTTTTCACAATGTATTAAAGAATTACATTCTTTTACAGAACCAAAAACAGGTAAAGAATCATCTTTAATTGATGATGATGTTGCTAAGTTTGTCCATCAAAACAGAGAGGTTCTTGATGGGGCGATTAGACAAGAACGTGATTTGGATTTTGATTATTTTGGTTTTAAAACATTAGAACGTTCATATCTTTTAAAGATTGGTAAACGTATTGTTGAAAGACCTCAGTACATGTACATGAGAGTTGCTGTTGGTATTTGTAATGGTGATTTAGACATGGCATTAAGAATCTACGATGATTTATCACAACATTTCTATACACACGCAACCCCAACACTATTCAATGCGGGAACTCGTAGACCACAGATGTCATCTTGTTTCTTAATTGGTAATAAGGGTGACGATATCGATGGTTTATTTGACACGATTAAAGATGTTGCGAAAATTTCTAAATGGGCGGGAGGTATTGGTCTTCACGTTCACGATGTTAGAGCTAAAGGTTCGTACATAAAAGGAACTGGTGGTGAATCTGATGGTCTTCTACCTATGATGAAAACATATAATGAAGTTGCCAGATGGATTAATCAAGGAGGTAAAAGAAAAGGTTCTTTCGCAATATATCTCGAACCATGGCATTCCGATGTTTTTGAATTTATTGATTTAAGAAAAAATCATGGAAAAGAAGAACTGAGGGCTAGAGATTTATTCCTTGCCATGTGGACCCCAAGTTTATTCATGAAAAGAGTTGAGGAAGATGGTGATTGGTCACTATTTTCACCAGATGAAGCTCCCGGATTGTCCGATGTCTATGATGACCCGTTTGAATTTACTCAACAGTTTACGGAATTGTACGAGAGATATGAAAAAGAGGGTAGAGCAAGAAGAGTTGTTAAAGCAAGAAAATTAATGGATGCAATTTTA